>OFEI01000001.1_pt1 | contig 275720 bp, 284 predicted proteins | sample 1521041 | NCBI WGS metagenome assembly OFEI01 (sample SAMN05335687, study PRJEB24111) | insect metagenome | biome: ENVO:00009004; isolation source: gut from larvae fed green and black olives | host: Bactrocera oleae | place: Israel | collected 2011-11
TCGCGACTTTAGCCAGTATCATCATGTGGTTAAGCGGCTTCTGCTTTGAAAACAAAGGAATACACTCTAAATATCAGGCAAATACGGTGAAGCACAGGCGAGTTGTTTCATTGTTAAAGCTGGCAGAGAATGTATTTCGACATTCCCCGCTCATATTGAAAACCCTGTCGCTGGACTCGGGACTGAAGAAATTACAGCAAAGGTATAACGATATGATTTTGGTTTACTAAATTTTCTGGGGATCCCTCAGGGGTTAACCCCCGGTTCAGAGAAACGCGGCACCCTTACCCTTTCGAATCATGGCCTGATCCATGCCGAGAATATCGAGATGAGATTGCCGGCCTCAGACCCACGCTTTACCTATCACTTTACTCAGTCGATACCGAAAACGTTACTCCCGGGTGAACAAATCTCGTTAGGTTATCGAGTCACTGCGCGACCGCCATCAGCCGTCGAAACGGGGGGGATGCGACGAAACGAGACCGCAGCAAATGCCGGGTGTTCCTCCTACCACGCGCCAGTGAAAGTGGGGTGGCAAAGTACTTGCGCAAGCGGTCAACGGGTTGCACAACAAAGCCAAGCACTCTTCTATGAACTCTCCGGGGCAAGCTGTAGCCAGACTAATTTGGAGTTAGATTGGCAGGGGGGAAATGCTAATTCCCTGGACTGGCTCCCTATCGCTAGCAATATTTTGACAGTAGGTTGTACACCTGACTGCGATGCTGGCTGTTGTCAACCACAAGGGAAGGTGGCTGGGGATAGGTAATCCCTGAACTCACTCCTTACACCCTCGGCGAATGCAAGGATGCATACAATGTTAAGTGATTTTAGAACCTCTACCCGCCACTTCACGCTGCGCGCCCTCCTCCTGCTATGGTGCGTGATCTTCACGCCTTGGGTCAGTGCGGACAGCCGGCTTAGTCAAGGCTTCTCTTCGCGGGTGAGTGCAGAAGTCACCTTACCGAATACCGAATACCGAGTACCAAGAAGCCACGGTCGATTTACGCGTTAAAATCCTCGGTGGGGAGCTAGTACTGACCCGGGCTTGGGTAAATAGTCATTGGATCCTTAATCCAAGTTGGGCAACGCTCCGTTTTCAAGGGCGCGGTAGCGAGGGACGCCCATTGCAGATTACCCGTGCGGGCACTCGCTATCGGGGGGATCAGCAGGCCGGACTTTATCGCGCAGGGACCTCAACACTGCGCCAGCGCGAGAAGGGATGGCAATGGCAAGACAGCCAAGGAAACTGGATTGATTACGATACTGCTGGTCGAATCACTCAGTATGGTAACAAGAATCTTACCTTGGCCAAGTTCGAATTGGATAGCAGTGGGCGGCGGCTAGCCGTTCAGGACCACCATGGTCGGGTGATTTATCGTTTTCAGTACGATGAGCAAGAACGCTTAGTGTCGGTTAGCGATCTCAGCGGTCGGACGGTAGGTTATCAGTGGCAAGGCAATCAGCTGCGTCGTGTTACGGATGTCGAAAGGCACCTTTGGCATTACCAATACGATGGTAATGGGCAGCTCATCAAGCGTATCGACCCCGATGGCGGCGTAATGACGCTACAGTACGACAACAGTGTCATCGCACCCATAACGGCGATGCTGAGTGGTCGAGAAGCCAAGGGGGAGTTAGCGCCACTCTCGTCAGTCGAGACAACCGAGCGGGGGGGACTACCGCGCGCTCATATCAATAAAGTTATCGATAAGTCTGGCGCGATCACGACGTGGCAGCGGCATGCGGTGGCTGTTAATGGCGGTTGGTGGGTGGAGAAAACGGGGCCTGATGGTGCCGTTGAGCGTCATGATGTTGACCGCGAAGGACGCTTAACCCAAGTGACGATCAACGGCCAGGTGATCACCCGTTGGGCACGGCCGGATAAGCACACACAGGAAATTACGGAGGAAGGTGGGGAGATCACTCGCCTACGCTACGACAGCGCCCAGCGTATTCAGCAGATGATCAGCCCTGAGGGCAAACACAGTTCATTTGCCTATGATCCGAGCCACGGTCGGCTGAGTCTCTACCGGAATAGTGCAGGGATCGCCACCGAGTTTAGCTACGATGAGCGCGGTAATCTGCTCACAATGACTCTGGCGGCAGGCACGCCAGAGCGCTATCGCTTGGCATGGCAGTACGATACCTATGGTCAGCCAACCACGATAACGCAAGGAGAGGGCGACTCGATACGGCAGTCGGTCATCACCTATGATCAACAAGGTAATCCCCTCACCCTGACTCAACAAGGTCAGCGTAAATACCAGTTTGACTATAACGTTGAGGGGCGAGTAACCGCCATTACCGATCCCCTCGGTCATCGTTGGCAGTATCGCTACAATGCTAGTGGGCAATTGCTGCAAGCCACCGATCCGTTACAACAAAACACCACTTACCATTACGACGCGCTGAGTCGGCTTACCGCGATCATTGACCCCCTAGGGCATCAATTAACCTATCTCTGGCAGCGCTTACCGCTGGGTTATCGTCTGCAGCTGACCGACGAAACTAACAGATCTTGGCACTACCAGTTTGACGCGCTTGAGCGGTTGGTCAAAACCACTTCGTCACAAGGCAATGAAACGACACAAGCCTTTAACCTTGATGGACGTTTGAGTCAACTCACCGAACCGAGTGGTGAGACGCATCGTCTTGAATATGGCGCGATTGGCAGTCGCGATCAAGGGCGCGTGGTTGGTTATACCAACCCCGTCAATCAAGAGCGTTATGAGTACAGCCCAGCAGGGTTGCCTAGCAGTATCAGTATGCTGCCCGGGTTGGTTCAGCGTATCCAGTACAATGCACAAGACTTACCGGCAGTCGTTGAAGATACCGCAGGCCGTAGAGAGGTTCGTGAATACAATGCTCTCGGGGCGTTGACTCGCGCCATCGACCGTCTCGGTGCTGAGACTCGCTATCGTTATCAGCCAAATGGCGAGCTTGCCGCCGTCACCACACCGTTAGGACGACAGTTTACCTTCGAACAAGATGCCTTTGGCGATGCGGTGAGGGAAAGCCGGCCTTCGGGTAACCGATATCGCTATCAGTACGACCTCGCCGGACAGCTTACTGCACAACGGGATGGGCTGGGTAATCGAATCGACTATCGCTACGACGCTGCGGGGCAATTGATTGAGGCGCACTACTTTGCGCCATTACAGACTCAGCCAGAACAGACGATAGAGTATCGCTACGATGCTGCAGGGTACTTGACTGAAGTGACGCAACGCGGCAAGACCGAAAGTCACTTCACTTTTACCTACGATGCACGGGGGCAACTGCTGAGTGAAACCCTGCGCTATGGTAACCAACACAGCACAATACGAACTCAGTTACAGTATCGGTACACGGAAGATGGTCAGCGTCAGTCGATCACCTATCCCGATAACAGCGAGCTTGAGTTTCGTTGGCAAAACGATCGCCTGCGCGAAGTTATTCACCCCAATGGCCAACGCGAACGCCGGGAAACCTGGCAGTGGTATCAGCCAACCACTATCCAACGACCCGGCAGTGAACAGACGCTAAGCTTTGATGCGCTGATGCGACCGCAGACCAGCACGCTCAGTGTTAATAAACTGATTGTCGACCAACAGGGTTATCGGTACGACGATGCCGGAAATATCACTGAGCAAGTTCGTAATGGCCAGGCAACCCGCTATCAATACGATGCCGAGGATAGGTTAACCCTAACGCGCAGTGCTCTGGGTAGCGTACAGCGCCTAGGTTACGATGCTGAGGGGAATCGTACCTTCACTAGCAACGCATCGGGCGCATGGCACTATAACGATAAACAACAGCTTGTGAAGCGGGGGAGCGGCACAAGCGAAGTAGAGTATCGCTGGGGCGTGACGGGGGATCTGTTAGAAGAAACTCACCCCCAAGCCACGACGACCTATCAATATAATGCGGCCAATCAATTAGTCACCGTCAGCCGTAATAACCACATTCTCGCTGAATATCACTATGACGCGTTTGGTCGGCGGATCGGTAAGTGGGTCGGTGGGGCTCAACAATGGTTTGTCTACAGTCCAGAGGGGCTTTTAGCCCAACTTGACGGCCATGGCCAGATGCAACAGGCATGGGGCTGGGAACCCGGGACACTTTACGGCAGCAAACCACTCTGGCAAGCCGATCTAAGTCCCGCGGCAACACTTAAAACGGCTAAGGTTGCTTGGTTAATCGCAGACAACACCGGTACGCCACTGCTTGCACTTAATGATCAGGGGAATACGGTTTGGAAGGGAACCCGCGATCCCTTCGCCGCAGTCGTCCCTAACGCAGAAAGTAAGATCACGGTAAATTTGCGCTACGCGGGGCAATACGCCGATGCGGAAACCGGACTCTATTATAACGGCTTTCGCTATTACGACCCGCTGACCGGACGGTATTTACAGCCCGACCCCTTAGGGCTTAGCGGTGGATTAAATAGCTACGTCTATGCCCTAAATAACCCCTTAAGCTATATCGACCCCGAAGGGCAGTTCCCCCTAATCGCGTTACTCAAGCCGATGGCTTATTTCGTCGGAAGCTGGGCAGCTAGCGAGGCCATGGATTATTTAATCTCGTATCTGCCGGATAATGAGTGCAATCCGTTATTAAGCCCAAGAAACTGGGCGCAGATGATGAGTGATATCGTCCCAGCTGGCACAGCGTATAGAGGGATTAGGTCAGGGTATAAGGTATGGAAGGGTGCAAACAAACTATCAAAACGTAAATGGATTGATAGGAATGAATTACCAATACCTGTGCCAAAGAGTGTTGGAGCGAAAGGCAGGAAGCCTGTAGTTCTACAGACTGGGGGGAATAAAATTGAACAACGTACAGCTGATGAATTAAATAAATATTTCGGAAAAAACACCCATCGCAGAGAATGGGGAAGAGCATTGGAGTTGCTTAAAGAACAAAACAATTTAAAAAAAAATCATCATGGGCGTATATTAGATAATGGTGACTACATTGGAGTTAAAGGGAATGTTGTTGATAATATTGGGGATTACTTATATTGAATAATTTAAAAGAGCGGTGGACAGAAGTGTCGAGCGATTATCCGAGTTGCAAAAGCTGTTATGCAACGTTTGCAATCTATCCTAATTTTCTTCATCCAGCCAATATTAGTGAAATGTTAGGAATTACCCCGACAAGAGAAAATATTTTTGGCGAAAAAATCACTAATAGCATGGGTAGGACCAGAGAAATAAAAAAATCAGGTTGGTTTCTTTCAACAGAAAATATCGTCATTTCCAAGGATTTACGTGAACATTTAGACTGGATTTTAGATAAAATTGAGCCGGCTTCACAGGCTATTGAAAAGCTACAGTCTAGAAAAGAAACGACTATGTCTATAAGTTGTGTATGGCATTCATTAACGGGTGATGGCGGCCCAGTTCTATGGCCAGAACAAATGATAAGAATAAGTAATCTTAACTTAGAGCTCAGTTTAGATTTTTGCTTTTTTGTTGATGAGCAGTAGTGGTGTTGAGATTCAGTTAATAAAAGTGTTATTTTCAACGCCTAGTATCGGTGGTTAATCAATTAATCGATTATCAATTTTTTATTGATAATTAATTTGAATCTAAATGTTGAGGTGATTAAGTGGAATTGGATGATTGGGTTAAAGCGTTATTGTTATTTAAAGAAGAGAATGGCTTAACAGCAGAGATGCTCGGTTTTATACAAGATAATGCGGATTATATCGATGATAGTGGTCTTGTTATCGGCAATATCGAGGATTACATTCAATGAGCGATATAACTCACCATAGAACGCCAATAAGTAAAGATTATAAAAGCTGTTACGAATGTTATGCAAGTATTTTAATCTATCCCGCTGCCATTCATCCAGATGAAATAACTGATTACCTAAAACAACAACCAACATTATCAGAGGTTATAGGGGAAGAGGTTACTAATAGTATAGGTAGGAAAAGAAAAGTAAAGTATTCTATTTGGAAATTATGTTCCGAAGGTTTTGTAAAATCTAGAGATTTACGTGAACACATAGATTGGTTATTAGATAAAATGGTTCCGAGAAATAAAGAATTAAAAAAATTACAAGAAGTATCTGGTTTGTCAATGTATATCAATTGTGTGTGGAGAGGGAATAGGGGGTATGGGGGGCCAGTATTATGGCCTGCGCAAATGAAAAGAATTAGTTATCTAGATATAGAGTGTGCTTTTGATGTGTATTTTTTCAATGAAGATTGAAGGAGGGTACTTAACTTATTAAGTTGAGTGTTTTTTCATACTATCGGATTTATTCATATATCTTAATACGCCGATGCGGAAACCGGACTCTATTATAACGGCTTTCGCTATTACGACCCGCTGACCGGACGGTATTTACAGCCCGACCCCTTAGGGCTTAGCGGCGGATTAAATAGCTCCGTCTATGCCCTAAATAACCCCTTAAGCTATATCGACCCCGAAGGGCAGTTCCCGCTAATCGCGTTACTCAAGCCGATGGCTTATTTCGTCGGAGGCTGGGCAGTTAGCGAGGCCATGGATCGTTTAATCTCGTATCTGCCGGATAATGAGTGCAATCCGTGGTTAAGCCCAAGAAATTGGGCGCAGATAATGAGTGATATCGTCCCAGCTGGCGTAGCGTATAGAGGGATTAGATCAGGGTATAAGGTATGGAATGGGCGGGCACAGGTGGCTCGTCTCTCAGTTGATGAATTGATATTAACATCTGCTAAAGGGAGAAAAACGTCAGGACGATCTAAGTTATTTGATCGCGCTGGGAATATAGACGTTGCTAATAAAGAGTTTAATGCTTTGTCACCAGTTAACATCAGAGATATCGATAGAGGAAGAGCGGGGGAATTACTTGATGGGCGTACTATAATAGTACGAGATAAAAGTACTGATGGTAGACCTACACTTGAAATTCAAGATGGAAAAAGACGTATAAAATTCAGATATAATAGGTAAAAGCATATGAATAATAAACTCTTTGTTTATCCTTTTGAAAACTACCTTTACAAAGGTTTTATGCTTGATAAATTAATATATTCACCAAGCGTATTAGAATTATTTTTAACCAACGATAATGATAGTGGGATAAAGATCTCGTTTGATTGGTTTCACACTTTTCGAGTGATTGATGAAGGTGATGTAATCAAGATGCTAAATAAATTCAATGGCGAAATGATCTTAGGGATTTATACTTTAGTTGATTCTGAATATTTGGAATGGTTTCATGAGCAAAGCGTAGGGATACATTTAGATGGAAATATTACTCATTATATGGTTGTTACTGTGAATGATGTGATTGAGATTCTTTCTAGTGAAAAACCAGTGATATCAAAAATTTAATAACGATTATCTGATGCTATTTGGGATAATTACATATTACTAAAAGTCGCTGGGTAGAAGGCAGCTGTAAAAACACTCCCTTTTGCTAATAATATTTTCATGATCAGTTATTAAAATGCTAACTTGATCGAGAATTATTATTACTAGGTCCATTAGGCAAAGTTAGAAACTTCGTTTGAAATAATGCCTGATGGCTCTCGAAAATTTGTAACAGCAATACCATAAGAGGGTAAAAAATAAATGTTTATTATATCTTTTCCTGATGATATAGATTTGCTTGCTTTTTTTGAAAGTGAACCGATATTTAGTAATGCCGAAGAATTCCACTTTGCATATAAAAAAAAGGATGTTCATGGGATTTCTATAATCTTTGCATATAATGCAATCTGCGGCTGGATTCAAGCTATAATTGAATTTAAAGATAAAGAGATTTCACGTTACTTAATGGAGGGAGTGGAAAGCTTCAAATTAAAGAAAGATATTAACGGTGAATATTTGAGCTCAGAGGTTGAGTTTGAAGACACAATAACTATAGTGGAAATAAGAGTTACCCCCTCTATTTCAGTTAATTTTGAAACTCTTGTTAGATAAATCACAAGCTCCCAACCTAAAAGCTGGGAGTTTAATTTGGTTTTTATGCTTATAATAAATACTCCTCGATCCTCGCGTTAGCTTGGCCGATAATGTAATTTTCCGGTAGATAGGCACCTGGCGAGGCCATGGATCGTTTAATCCCTTAGCTTCCCGATAATGAGTGCAATCCGTTATTAAGCCCAAGGACTTGGGCAAATGCGATGACTTATGCCGTGGGAATTGGCGTAACGCATAAAGTGATTAAGGCGGTAAGGGCGGTATGGAAGGGTGCTAGTGTTAATAAACCCTTAGGACTAGGTTCAACAGGTCGTAATACCCCAGTTAATATTAAAGAAAAACTGGCACTAGAGCAGGCAATTTCAAACCCCAATCAAGGTAAGGTAATAAATATAAAAATGACAGATAAACGATGGCCTGAATCTGATGGCTGGGTTAAAGTATCTCAAAGAATTAATGGGATAGAAATTCATTTTGTACGAAACACTAAAACAGGTCATGTTGACGATTTTAAATTTAAGTGAGGTCAATAATGTTAGTTGAGTGTATTTTTAATTCAGGTAAGGATGTGCCATTAGAATGTCGTTATTGTTATGAAACAGAAGAAACAGATTATTCTTTTTTAGAGGTGGGTGCCGAATATTATGTTTACGGGTTGATTTTTCGACCACTTAGGGTGGACTATTTTGTTCGTATAGGTAATGGGAATCCAGATTGGATGCCCGGGAATTTATTTAAAATGAAGGGTCAGGGAGTACCAATTGGTTGGTCAATATGTGTAACTTATTTAAATGACGACTACAAGTATCTTTATGAAAAATTTAATATTCTATCTATAATAAGTTATCCAGAATTAGTTAACTCAATATCACACTTTGAAGGTGTTTTGGAAAGAGATCCTGATGAGATGATAAAGTTTTTCCTTGAAAAAGAAAAGATGGATAGTATATCCCGAGAGTAGTTATACAGTATCCAGTAAGGATTGGCGAAATTTATATTGCAATGGACTTAGAAGGTTAATTGTTATTAATCTTTCATCTGGAGTTAATCTGAGTTATACAGAAGTTAGTCAATAAATACGCAGGCACCGGATCACAAGCAAGCCCAGTAACAAAAGGGAACCCAGGGTATAAAGAAAGAATTTCCGGTAATGAAATTATTGGTAAATACTATAATACGAGAACAAGTTCTTTTGAAGAAACAACTAATTTTATTATTCACCATTCAAAGAAAGGTGTACATATCGTACCTACGAGGCCAAATAAATGAATGATATTGAGATGTTGCAGAAAAATAGGCTAGAAATTCGTTCTAAAATAATGTCCTATTTGACGGATGATTTAATAGGAGTGGTAACAAAAAAGATGAGAGGCATAACTTTACACTATGACAATAAAATTTTAGATATAAGGGTTATTTTTGATGCTCCCTTAACTGATGAGGAAGAGGATGAGATGATAGAAATTGATACTAATCTTACTTCAAGTGCATACCCTTATCTTTATAATAATCGAAGTGAGGTGATTTTAAATATAGAACAATGTGGATTTGTTTTTTTTGTTATACCTTCCGATATCGATATTTCTGATAAGGTAGGGAATTTAGGGTGGTTTTTCCTAAGAAAAGAATATTTATAATATGAAAGCATGACTTAATGGAAACCTATCCAAAGAAAATTAGATGGTAAAAAATGAGGAGAAATCAATGTGCCATATAGATAAGGCAACACTAAATAGAATGGATTTCCATTCAATAATAACAAATAGTATCTGGGAGGATTTATTAGGGGTAGCAACAAAAAAATGAGGGGTATCACTTCAAATTATCAAGATGAATTTTTAGAAGTTATTGTTTTTTTTGAAAGTGAGTTAACTGAGGAAGAAGATTCGGGGATGATGGAGATCAAAAAAGGTGTTACTTCTAATGTTATTCCAATTGTTTATAGTAAAAAAGCTGAGCCAATTTTTACTGTGAAAGAAGTGGTACTAAAATTTATTGTTGCCCCCTCTAATATTAATATTTTTGAAAAAATGGGAAATATAGGTTGGCATTATCTTAGGAAAGAGTATTTATAATATTAAAAATTATCAATATGGTTAATAATCATTGGTTATTAATTACAGTAATATGTATTTAAGGGAGATTATATCTATTAATCAAATATTATTGATAATATAGAGGGTCACCCACATTGAATAACTTAGACGGGAGGTGGGTAGAAGGCGGTTGTAAAAACACTCCCTTTTGCTAATAATATAGTCATGTGATCTTACCTTAAGAGGGTTGTAGGAGTGAACCTAACAATAGAGGATTATCTTTCTCACATTATAGCCATAAATTATAGTCGATAGACTCATCCTGTAAAACCCTCTTTCATTAGCACAAAAATATCGAAATTCTAGTTTTTATAGACACTATTTTTTTAATTATTTTCATTTTATCGTTGAATCCTGTACTACACTTTTTGAGTGTTTTAAATAATCCCTTAAATAATGAGGACTCTCAAATGGTAACTAAAGCTCAAATCTTAGATCATGCGGAAGTAGTTGATAAGAATGGCGACTTTGTGGGCGTTGTCGACCATTTTGAAAGTGAAGATCAAATAAAATTAGTGAAAAAAGCGCCGAATGCAGATGGTAGCCACCACCTCATTCCACTGGCTTGGGTCACTAACGTTGACGATAACAAGGTCATCTTGTCCAAGACGCTGCAAGAAGTCGAACAAGAGTGGAAAGCAGTATAAAGACTCTTGCTACCCGCCTTGGCGGGTAGCATCCTTATTAACAACCAGACAGCGGCTGGTTGCCCAGAGCTTGTGCCGCACAGATTAATGCTAAATGACTCAACCCCTGAGGAAGATTTCCTCGCCATTCCCCGGTACGAATATCAAACATTTCATTGAAGGTCTCGACATTCCCCCTGTCACATAGGGTTTCAAGGATCGTTTCCATATTTTGCTCAGCCAACGCATTTTCATCTAAAGCGGCCAATGCTTCGACCATCCAAAACGAGCAGGCAACGAAAGTACTCTCTTCTTTCTCGACGTGGCTGTAACGATAAAGATGCGGGCCACCGTGACCAAGCTCTTCGATCATGGCATGGTAGGTTGAGAGCATGCGTGACTTATTGATACGCGCACCATAGCGATACACCAAGGTTAGCGCTGCATCCAACTCATCATTATCGTCAGCATAAAATCGGTAAGCTTGACGGGTGTCGGACCAGCAATGCCGTTCTACCCATTGTGCAATAAGGTCACGTTCAGCCGCCCAACGGTCGCGCCAGGTCGCTTCTAAATGTCCAGCATCGGCTAATTCAACTGCAGCATCCAGGGCTAGCCAGCACGCCATCTTAGAGTGGGTATAGTGCTGTAGAGCCGGTAATTCCCACATACCCGAATCTTTTAATCGCCAACGATCAGCACATTGGTTGGCTAAACGACTTAAGAGTCGTGAAGTCTCCAAATCAAGAATATGGCCCGATTGGACGAAGAGTTGCCCGACAGCAAGCATATCGCCGTACATACTCAATTGGCGCTGGTCGCGAGCATTATTACCTTTACGTACAGGTTGTGAATTTTTATAGCCTTGTAAATCCAAGTAGGTCTCGGCGGGGACTTCTCCGCCTTCTAACGTATAGCAGGTAAGCAGTTCTTCACCGTGGCGCATTATGGTTTTTGACAGCCAAGAGTAAGCGGCCTGGCAATCTTCGAGCGCCCCTAAATAGACGAAAGATTTGATGATTAGGCAGGCATCGCGGATCCAGGCATAGCGATAATCATAGTTTTTCTCTCCGCCTATTCCTTCGGGCAGCGAGGTCGTGGCCGCCGCCGCGAGCGCACCCGTCGGAGAAAACCAGAGAAATTTCAAAGCGAGGGCTGAACGGGTAACATGTCGTGGATAGCTTCCCTGATAACTTAAGTTTTCAACCCAATTTTGCCAAGCAAGGTGGCTGGTCTCGATACGTTTATTAATCGCGTCTACTGTCGGGACGGCTAAAGGTTCTGCTTGGGAAACTAGCAGGGCACAGAGTGATGAGGATGAAGGTTTTGTAGTCAACTGCGCGATAATGTTATTACTTTCACAAGTCTTAATCTTAACATCGTCGCTGCAGCGCAGCATTACCATCAAGTCACCAATATGGAAAACATTGCCTTGCGCGGTGGTGTCGAGCCAGGGCGAGCGAGTCTCTACCTGGGTTCCAAACCGAATAGTAAGTTGGAAGTTGACACTTCCCTCTTTCCCTTCGATTCTTCTGGCTAATTCATTCCAAGGCAGGGGGCCGGCAAGATTACTATTAATAGATTCGGTGAGTAACGCCCTGCCCGAGGCGGTGATAAACTCAGTTTCAAGAATATTACTGTCTTCGCGATAACGTCGCTTAACGCTATATTCCTCAGTCGGTGTCAAACTGAAGTGACCACCAATCTCAGTATCCAGTAATCGGTCGAATAAAGCAGGCGAGTCCATATGGGGTAAGCACCACCAGTCGATGCCTCCATCAGGCGCGATCAGTGCGACGGAACGCCCTTCGCCAATGGCGGCATAGTCGCCAAGACCGACAGCCCCTTGCTGGCGAACAGGTGAATGATATTGACTATTCTTCAAGAGGTTCTCCTTGTGACGCGCGAACGAGCTAAGTGAAATCTGTTTTTTAATAAGTCACTTAAGCATGGCACAGAAAGTGATTTTGTCTTGAAAACAGGCAGATATTGCGGGATAAATAAAAAAAAAATGCGACCTGAGAGGTCGCGTTTAAGAAGCTGGCATTAACGGGGACTTAAGGGAATGTCGATCAATCGTTTCAACCTGCATGACAGGTTAACGGCGATAAGAATGAACCATCGATCACGCACTCGGCCGTGTGGCATTCGGGATTACAGGACCTTACTCTTAACGTTAGCCAGCACCGGTTTGAAAAGAAAATTTAGTTTCTATTCATTAGCAAACAGGTTATTCCCATTAGTGTTTACCACCTGTTGGAACCATGAAAAACTCTTTTTAGGAATACGCGTGCCATCGCCTACGCCGTGATCATCATAGTTGACATACACCAGACCGTAGCGTTTTGTCATCTGACTTGAAGAGCAACTGACGATATCGATGGGAGACCACATATAATAGCCTTTCACCTCTACGCCATCAGCAATAGCCTGGCCTATTGCCTTGATGTGACTTGCTAAATAATCGATCCGGTAGTCGTCATTGATCTGACCATCGATAACCTCATCAAAGTGCCCGAGACCATTTTCAGTAATATAAAGTGGTTTCTGCCAGCGATCCCAATAGAAGTTAAGAACATAACGTAATCCGCAAGGGTCTATCGACCAACCCCATAGGCTTGCCGGTAGGGAAGGGTTTCTCATGCTATTCTTATTGACGTCGTGGGCAATGCTTGCATTGCTTAGATGAGTATTATAATAAGAGAAACTCATGAAATCGGCAGTATTTTTTAATATTTCATCATCCTCTACCTCGGTAATAAGAGTTATATTATTTTCTTCAAAAAAACGTTTAATATATCCTGGGTATTTACCCCGCAGCAGAACGTCTGCGTAATAGATTTCATATTGGTTACGTTGGTAAGTGGCGATGTTATCTTCAGGCGTCCTGCTTTCAGGGTAGGCGAAATCACTATATAGCATAACGCCAATTTTTATATCACTGTTAAGATGTTGCGCGTAACGTTTAATTTTCGCCGAGGCGATTAGCTCATGATGGATACCTTGGAACTTATCCTGAACAAGGTTAGTTTCACTATCTTGAAAAATACCTAGATGATTGAAGGACTCATGCCTGATTAGATTAATCTGATTGAAGGGAATCCATAATTTCACTCTGTCGTGATAGCGGTTAAGACAAGTTTTAGCAAAATTAAAAAAGAAATCGATTAGCTTTCTATTTTTCCAGCCATTATAGGAAAATGCCAGATTTAAGGGCATTTCATAATGCGATAACGTTATCAAGGGCACCATATCGTTACGGATTATTTCATCAATTAGATTATCATAAAAGAGTAGGCCTTCTGCGCAAGCTTCACTCTCATCGCCGTTAGGAAACAGACGAGCCCAACTTATTGACGTTCTAAACGTCTTAATTCCTGCCTCTCTCAGGAGTGCTAGATCTTGCTTAAAGCTATGATAAAAATCGATACCGTTACGTTTAGGATAAAATCCTATGGGATCCTGTAGCGCGAACAGGGCTTTCTCACGGGTCATTTCCTTATTCGACATGGAGGAAAGATCCTTGTGCGGCACGAATTCATTAATATCAGCCACACTCGCCCCTTTTCCACCTTCTTTCCACGCTCCTTCCGCTTGATTTGCGGCAATAGCGCCCCCCCAAAGAAAGTCTTTTGGAAAACCTATTTTATTGCTACTCATTTTTTGTCTCCTGAAACGTCAGCTTTAGATTCATAACCAAAAATTATCACCAGTAATGCACCTGTTAATAAGGTGGCAAAAAGGGCAACGGTATAAACTAGGATGTTCTGGGCAGTGGGAATTGACAGAAGACTTGCAAAAACCATTTCATTAAGCTTAACGCCATAAAACCCAATAATTCCGCCCCCTACCGCACCTGATATAAACATAAAAGATATGGTCCGCTTATGGGGAATAATAAGTCCGTATAAGATGGGTTCGGTAACCCCGCTAATCAGCGAAGGGAAGAAAGCACCGCCTGCCAGTTGACGTGTTTTACTATCTTTTGATTTAATAAGAATACCCAAAGCAATACCCATTTGTGCAACCGCTGACATTCCACCTATTGCATAGATTGGGTCGCCGCCATGAACGAGGTTGGTATACATTATAGGTGTTAATGTCCAATGTAGACCGAACATCACAATAATCGAATAAAAAGCACCGATGAATATCCCCGATAAAAGCCCACTTAGATTAATGACATAAAGAATTCCTTTTGCCATATAGTCACCAAGAATCGCACCAAAAGGACCGAGTAAAATAAGGGTGAGAGGGACGACTATAAGGAAAGTGATTAATGGGACGAACATAAGCTGTAAAGAATTAGGGATTATCCTTTTTAGCGATCTTTCGATAAATGCTGCCGTAACGATGGCAAAAAATATTGGAAATACGGTACCGGAATAATCTGCCACAATAATGGGAACGCCTACGAAGTGTAACGTTTGACCGGCTAGTTTGGTGAGCTCTGGATAGAGTAATGCAGCACCGATTTCGGCGCCAACCAATTCATTTGACTTTAATTTTCTTGCGATACTAAACCCCAGAATTACTGGCAGATAATGAAAGGGGACATTAGCAATTAAATTAATGACCTTCAGGGTCTCACTTCCATGAAAATAGGAAAACTCGGCCAAGACTGTGGTCATTGCACGCAGTAATCCCGCCGCAGCGATAACCCCGATAATCGGTAGGAAACTCCCTGATATAAAACCAAGGATCAAATTTATCTTACTTTCTTTACGAGTCGTCGTATTTTCACTCTTACCTTCATTTGAACACTCAGTGGTATTGCTCATCTCCTGATTGTTGATTACTGTCTTTATTGTCTGGTAGACGGATTCCACTTCAGTTCCAATAATAAGTTGGCATTGACCGCTTGCAATGACGACAGACAGTATTGAGGGTTGAGATTTGAGTTTTTCTTTATCAAGCAACGAATAATCATAAAGATTAAAGCGAAGGCGGGTGGCACAATGGAAATAATCTTTAATATTCCCTCTTCCACCTAACCCGTCAAGAATGGAATCTATTTCGGCTCTGCTGGACATGTTAAATCCCCGAACGATAATGTTGGTGTAATAAAATCTAAGGTAGAGGGATCAACTAAGCAAATATTTTCGTTTTCCAAATTTAGAAAATTATTATGCGATTTCAATTATTTTTTTGACAATGATATAAATAACACTTTCCATGAATTTATGAGAGTGGTAATTAGATGCCATCAAATCGGGATAGCCATTAATAGGCACCCATACCTCTGGTCGACCAGATAGAATAGTCGGTATTTTCGTCGAGATAAGGAAAAAAGAAAGGTTATCAGGGATCACTGAGCACCATTGCTCCTTCTCCATCCAATCTCCGGTAAAGGTCAGTACGACCACACTGTCGACGGCACCGAACAAGTAATGTATTAGCTCATTATTCTGTCGATTCGCGAGATAGACTGTTCGGGTAAAGCTACTCAACACCTCTCTAAAAATATTAGAAATATTAAACGTAAAGTCATTGGTGATGATAAGGATCTTATTTTTATTCGCCATTGATCTAGCCATATCTTCACATTTTTCTAAGGGAAGGTATTTATAAATATTATTAATTATTTCCCTCTCATCGCTCATGGTTAAATAGTGTTTAGCATTATTATTGTATGTTATGTTATTACGTAATTCAGCGAAGCTGTCGTAGCCAATTATTCTACAGAATTTTGTGACACTTGAGGGGGTAGTAACGCAATATAACGCTAAGGCTTCAATGTTAACATGAGGGAATTCCTCAATCTTTTCAATAATCCCTGTCGCAATACGTGTAAAAACGGTTGCTTTACTTGAGTGAAATAAATATTCTGAAGCTTTAACATATAATGGGCTATGAAAAATTGGATTTATAATTTTTTTCACCTAATGAATCCCTGCTTGTTATTATTCATTATAATTATTTGTTGTTTTATCCGAATAACTTTTTAAGTTCGCTATTTTTAAGAATAGGGGAGTGTTGCTTACGTTATACCCTTACTATTTTAAGTCTGGTGGTTGGCTATCTGCATCAACATTCCTTATCGGTAAATCCCTTAGCCGATTCCTTTAATTATCGTGACCCGTAATGTCCTGCTCCTACGATGAGACTTTGCAGTGGCTCAATATTAAGGGAAGAGAATTCATTACTCTTTGCCACCCATCGAAACGTTAAGCGCAAATACAGCGAGGGAATAGTGAACACAGGGTATACAATCGAGGGCAAATTGGGTGTGAACCAGGTAACAGTGTATGGGCTAAGTTTTTATTTAGCACCGACTATTCCTCAGATACTTGAACCAGTTCTCATTTAGAACACTCTTGGCGCGCTGTAGCCCAGAAGGTTGCGTAGGGAGGATGCTGATCGATATTCCCGTTTGACTGAAGTCAATCCTAACAATGCCGTTGGTGGGGCTAGTTACTGCCCTACAGTAACCGAGCGGGTAAAACGCCGTAGCTAAATAATAGCGACAAATAGTCACAGAGAAGCACGGTTATTCTAGAAATAACGGTAAGGCCGAAGAGGGTAAACGCGACCAAAAAGTCGCGATTAATAAGAAGGGGTTAACTCAGTTTGAGTGCCTTATTGGGCACGACTCGTACCTGCTTGACCATATTATCTTGCACATCGAGAATATCGATAGCGAAGTCGCCCAGTTTTACTTTAGTGTTGGTTTCTGGGATCTCTTCGAGAAACTCAAGCAACATTCCATTAATCGTGCGCGCGCCGTCTTCGGGAAGCTCCCAACTAAAGGCTTTGTTGATCTCACGGACATTTGCACTGCCATCGATCAGGACTGAACCATCGTTTTGTGGCATGACCTCTTCGGCTAGGGAAGGGGACATAGACGTCGTAAAGTCACCGACAATCTCTTCTAGAATATCTTCGATGGTGACCAGCCCTTTGATATCGCCGTATTCGTCGATGACTAATCCGGTCTTTTTCTTATTACGTTGGAACTTGACTAGCTGCTGGTTCAGCGCTGTCCCTTCGGGAATAAAGTAGATTTCATCCGCGGCACGTAGCAGGTTCTCTTTGGTAAACTCACGCTTATCGTTCATTGTCCGCCAGGCTTCACGGACCCGTAGCATCCCTACGCAATCCTCTAATGTATCCCGATAGAGGACAAGGCGGCCATGGGGCGAGTGAGTGAGCTGACGGCTAAGGGTCTTCCAATCATCGTTAACGTTAATCCCCACGATTTCATTACGCGGGATCATAATGTCGTCGACGGTCACTTTCTCTAGGTCGAGTACCGACAACAGCATATCTTGATTACGGCGCGACATCAGGTTACGCGACTCGTAGACGATGGTACGTAGTTCTTCTTTGCTCAAGGCTGAGCTCATCGAGGTCTCGGTCTTGATACCGACTAAACGCATCAGAAAGCGAGTAATGGTATTGAGTAGCCAGACGATGGGTAACATGACTGTCTGGATCGGGCCGAGCAGTAAGCTACTCGGGTAAGCGACTTTCTCTGGGTAGAGCGCGGCAATTGTCTTAGGAAGAACCTCTGCGAAAATCAATACGACGAAGGTCAGTACTCCAGTCGCGATGGCGACACCGGCATTACCGTAAAGACGCATCCCTACGATGGTCGCTAACGACGAGGCGAGTATGTTGACTAAGTTGTTGCCGATAAGCACTAGGCTTATCAATAAATCAGGGCGCTTTAAGAGCTTCTCCACGCGTTTAGCCGCTCGGTTTCCCTGCTTAGCATGATGCCGTAATTTATAACGGTTAAGGGTCATCATGCCGGTTTCAGAACCGGCGAACCAAGCAGAAACTAAAACCATAACGACTAAAATAATAATCAACGACGTGGTCGAGACAGAGTCCACTGAAAAAATCCTTAATGAGTGAGTAGTTGCTGGAGTACGCGACTACCGAAGTAGCCCATAGTGAGCAGAAGGGCGCCACTGCAGTTGAACCAGACGACACGACGTCCGCGCCAACCCTTTTGATAGTGGCCCCAGAGTAGAACGAGATAGACAAACCAGGCTAGGAAAGAAAGGATAGCCTTATCCATATTCTCGGTGCTAAAGAAATTCTGTAAGTAAAAAATACCACTGGCGAGCACGAGGGTCAGTAAGACAAAGCCGACTTGAGTGATATGGAACATCTTACGTTCTAACACCATCAGTGGCGGCATTTCACGGTTAAAGGCCAGCTTCTTGTTTTTCAGCTGATAGTCTATCCAGACCAGTTGCAGCGCATACAACGCGGCGATAATAAGCGTGGCATAGGCAAACAGCGCTAAACCGATATGGATCAAAATCCCGGGTGTGGCCTCAAGGTGCGTCAGAAAAGCGTTAGGCACGAAGGTCGCAAACGCTAGGTTGATCAGCGCAAAGGTGTACACAAAGGGGAGCAGAAGCCAGCCGCGGTTACGCGACGCCACGATCGTCATCACCGCGCAGATAATCAGACTAATCAGAGAACCAATATTGAGCAGGCTAAAATTCTGGGCGCTATCTAGCGTAAAAATACGTTGTTCGATGGCTACGCCATGACAGACGAGTGCCACGATCGCCGAGAGCATGGCCATCATCCGCCAGCCGTTACTCCGCGTCAGCAGGCTCGGTATGATTAGCGTAAGACTTAGGGAGTAGGCGAGTAACGCCGCTATCGCAAACAAAGACATAGATGATGGATTCGTTTAAATATTGCCAGTAAACATGCAGTATAACGTTCCCTGCTGCCTGCGCCAAACGATCTCAGTACAATTGCAGAGATCTCTGTGACTTCATGCTATGATACGCACAATATGTCTCACAGGCGGTTTCGCCAACCTACATCTGAGTCGTGAATAATGTTTGATAACCTAACAGATAGATTGTCGCAATCACTGCGCAATATCAGCGGTCGCGGCAGGCTGACCGAAGAAAATATTAAAGAGACGCTGCGTGAAGTCCGCATGGCGTTACTTGAGGCCGATGTGGCGCTCCCCGTCGTTCGTGACTTTATCGCTCGGGTGAAAGAGAGTGCCGTCGGACATGACGTCAATAAAAGCCTCACACCTGGCCAAGAGTTCATTAAAATTGTCCGCGACGAACTAGTCGCGGCGATGGGCGCTGAAAATAACGCACTGAATCTTGCGGCACAGCCGCCAGCCGTTATTTTGATGGCGGGTCTACAAGGTGCCGGTAAAACAACCAGCGTCGGTAAGCTCGGTAAATTTCTGCGCGAAAAGCAGAAGAAAAAAGTATTAGTCGTTTCGGCTGACGTCTATCGCCCTGCGGCGATTCGTCAGCTCGAAACCTTAGCAGAGCAAGTGAACATCGACTTCTTCCCTTCCGACGTTAGTCAGAAGCCGGTAGATATCGTCAACCACGCCTTAAAAGAAGCTAAGTTAAAATTCTATGATGTCTTAATCGTCGATACCGCCGGTCGTTTACACGTCGACGAAGCGATGATGGATGAGATCAAAGACGTCCATGCCGCACTTAACCCGGTTGAAACCCTGTTTGTCGTCGATGCGATGACCGGACAGGACGCCGCGAATACGGCGAAGGCGTTCAATGAAGCGCTACCACTTACCGGTGTCGTCTTAACGAAAGTAGACGGCGATGCGCGCGGTGGTGCAGCACTCTCCATCCGTCATATCACGGGCAAACCTATTAAGTTTATGGGTGTCGGTGAGAAAACGGAGGCACTCGACCCGTTCTATCCGGATCGTATCGCGTCCCGTATCTTGGGCATGGGCGACATGCTCTCTCTGATCGAAGATATCGAGAGTAAAGTCGACCATAAAGAAGCGGAGAAACTCGCTAAGAAGCTGAAAAGTGGCGATGGCTTCGATCTCGATGATTTCCTGCAGCAATTAAAACAGATGCGTAACATGGGCGGTTTGACTAGCCTGATGGGCAAGTTGCCGGGAATGGGGCAGCTTCCGGACAATATGAAATCGCAAATGGACGATAAGGTGCTCGTGCGCATGGAGGCGATTATCAATTCGATGACTCGCCAAGAGCGTTCGAAGCCTGAAATCATCAAAGGCTCGCGTAAGCGTCGTATCGCCAGCGGATGTGGTTTACAAGTTCAAGACGTTAACCGCCTGCTTAAACAGTTTGATGATATGCAGCGGATGATGAAGAAAATGAAGAAGGGCGGCATGGCCAAGATGATGCGTGGTATGAAAGGCATGATGCCTCCTGGATTCCCTGGGCGTTAAGCCCAAAACGAAAAGACCCGGGCTTTTTACATTAGCGGTTGCTTTTTGCGCCAAAATCAGTAAAATTTTCGGGCTTTTATATTGCACCTGGGCCCCGTTCCTCGATGGGGCCCAGTTGTTTTATTAACTTAAGAGGATGTTATGGTAACAATTCGTTTAGCACGTCACGGCGCAAAAAAGCGTCCGTTCTACCAAGTGGTTGTCACTGATAGCCGCAATGCACGTAACGGTCGTTTCATCGAGCGTGTTGGTTTCTTCAACCCGGTTGCATCTGGCCTGGCTGAAGGTCTGCGTCTTGATTTAGATCGCATTGAACACTGGGTTGGTCAGGGTGCAACTCTGTCTGATCGTGTAAATGCACTGATCAAAGAAGCAAAAAAAGCAGCTTAATCTGTCACGGTGGTGAGCATGACCAAATTTAACTCCGCACAGCCTCCTGCTAACCCACTTGTATTGGGGAAGTTGGGTGCGCCCTACGGGATTCGCGGTTGGCTCAAAGTGTTTTCCTCCACCGAAAATTCTGAAAGCATTTTTGACTATCAACCTTGGTTAATTCACCATGCCGGTAAATGGCAGTTGATTGAACTAGAGAGTTGGCGTCATCACAATCAGGATCTGATCATCAAGGTCAAAGGTATTGATGATCGTGATGCAGCAGCCCAATTGACGAATGCCGAGATATCGGTTAACGCTGCTGACTTGCCTGCGTTGGATAATGGTGATTACTACTGGAAAGACCTAATGGGTTGCAAGGTGGTTAACCTCCAAGGCTATGAGATGGGGAAAGTCATTGATTTGATGGAAACCGGATCGAACGACGTATTAGTCGTTAAGGCAAACCTGAAAGATGCTTTTGGTGCGAAGGAACGGTTAATCCCGTTTCTTGATGAACAGGTTATCAGAAAAGTCGATCTCGACACTTCGACGATTGAAGTGGATTGGGATCCTGGTTTTTGATCTCCGGATATCACGGTAACTGAGCGACGAAATATGTGGATTGGTGTTATCACCCTGTTTCCTGAAATGTTTCGAGCAATTACCGAGTACGGGGTAACTGGCCGAGCGGTCAAAAACGGCCTGCTAGACATTCAATGCTGGAGTCCTCGCGATTTCACGCATGACAAGCACCGCACCGTGGACGATCGTCCTTATGGTGGGGGGCCTGGAATGTTAATGATGGTGCAGCCTTTACGGGATGCTATTCATGCAGCAAGAGCCGCAGCGGGTGAGAATGCGAAAGTAATTTATCTCTCGCCTCAAGGTCGCAAACTCGATCAACATGGGGTTTGTGAATTAGCGACGCAGCATAAATTAATTTTTGTCTGTGGGCGTTATGAAGGGGTTGATGAACGTGTGATCAATGCCGAAGTTGATGAAGAATGGTCAATTGGCGATTACGTGTTGAGTGGTGGAGAGTTACCGGCCATGACGATGATTGACTCAGTCTCTAGGTTTATTCCTGGAGTATTGGGAAAACAAGCGTCGGCAGATGAGGATTCGTTCTCTGAAGGTTTACTCGATTGCCCACATTATACCCGCCCTGAGGTGTTAGAAGGTGAAGAGGTCCCAGCAGTACTGCTGTCGGGAAATCACGCTGAGATAAAACGCTGGCGTATGAAACAGTCGCTAGGACGTACTTGGTTAAGAAGACCTGAACTTCTGGAAAACCTGGCTCTGACTGAAGAGCAAGTAAAATTGTTGAATGCGTTCCGTAAGGAACATCAACAACAACATGATGATGAGGAAGTCTGACTTCCCTTAATATCAGTTTACCCAGGATAAGAGATACAATTATGAGCAACATTATTAAACAAATTGAACAAGAGCAGATGAAACAGGACGTACCTTCCTTCCGTCCAGGTGACAACGTGGAAGTGAAAGTATGGGTCGTTGAAGGTTCTAAAAAACGTCTGCAGGCATTCGAGGGCGTGGTTATCGCTATCCGTAACCGCGGTCTGCACTCTGCATTCACTGTTCGTAAGATTTCAAACGGCGAAGGTGTTGAGCGTGTTTTCCAAACTCACTCACCTGTTATTGACAGCATCACTGTCAAACGTCGTGGTGCTGTACGTCAAGCTAAACTGTACTACCTGCGTGAGCGTACTGGTAAGTCAGCTCGTATCAAAGAGCGTCTTAGCTAAGGTCTCGCTAACGCGACATCGACAAGTTAATAATGAACAAGGGGTTGGCCAGTGGCCAGCCCCTTTTTTTCTGCCATCATCCACCTGCCAGACCATCCTCTAGGTTATTATTATTTTTTAGCATAATCTTCGAATTAAACGTGATTAAGCAAAACTGAAAACTTTCGCTACACTGCGTGCCTAGGTTAACCCTCTCTTTAGCTTTATCACGACAAGGAAATACCATGAGCGACCGTAAAACTCTCACTACGGCGCAGGGCGAACATGTCCTGCATCCACAAACGTTGATGACGAGTTATGGCTACGATCCCGCGTTATCGGAAGGGGCGGTCAAGCCGCCGATATTTTTAACCTCGACCTTTATTTTTCGTACTGCAGAAGAGGGTAAGGCTTTCTTTAATGTCACCAGCGGACGCACCCCAGCGCCAGAAGGACAAAAAGATGGCCTGGTCTACTCACGGTTTAATCATCCGAATAGTGAAATTGTCGAAGATCGCTTAGCCTTGTACGAAGGGGCTGAACGCTGTGTTTTATTCTCTTCAGGAATGTCGGCGATAACGACGGTACTCATGGCGATTTGTCAGCCTGGCGACACTATCTTGAAGTCGCAACCGCTCTATGGCGGTACAGAAACCCTATTTAATAAGACCCTCGCGCGTTTCGGAATTAAGACCTTTGCGCTGCAAGATTCAAGCGAACTAACAACTCTTCAGCAAGAGGCTGAACAGGCGGCACAACAGGGGCCAGTACGGGCTATTTTTGTAGAAACGCCGGCGAACCCGACTAATGCCATGACCGATATTGCACTACTCGCTCAACTGGCGGATGAACTTGAGCGCCAACACGGCATTCGTCCTCTGATCATCTGTGATAATACGCTGCTAGGACCTCTTTTTCAGAAGCCGCTCGCGTTAGGTGCCGATATTACTGTCTACTCATTAACTAAGTACGTGGGCGGACATTCGGATCTCGTCGCCGGGGCCGCGATGGGCAGTCACACGCTGATCGCCGCGATCAAACAGATGCGCAGTACCATCGGTACTCAGCTAGACCCTCACACCAGTTGGATGTTAGGGCGTTCGTTAGAAACCCTTCAGCTTAGAATGGAAAAAGCGAGCAGTAATGCTGAGCAGGTTGCCTTGTATCTGAGCCAGCATCCCAAGGTGTCAGCCGTCACTCATCCGTCTTTGTATGAAGAGGGCAGCCGTTCGTATCAACTGTACCATGCACAGTGTACAGGCGGAGGCTCGACCTTCTCCTTTGAGGTCGGGCAGAGCGAGGCGGAAGCGTTTCGTTTTCTTAATGCGCTGAAGATATTCAAGTTAGCGGTAAGTCTAGGGGGGACTGAATCACTCATTAGTCATCCAGGGTCTACCACTCACTCTGGCGTTGACCGATCGATACGTGAAAAATTCTCAATCTTTGACACGACGATCCGCGTCTCGGTCGGTATTGAATATGCCGCTGATCTCATCGCAGATATTGGGCAAGCGTTGGATGCGTTGTAACGCGTCCAGCAATAAAACGATTAGATATCTTTAACACTCCTCTCTGTATCCATTGATCTGCATCACTTTCTTCTACAGGAAAAAGCGTAGAGTGAGTGAGGCATTTCTGCAGACATTTACTGAGAGGGTACGAGATGAAAGCGGCAATAGTCACTCACGATCATCAGGTTAGTGTTGAAGATAAACAATTACGGGCATTGGAATATGGGGAAGCGCTACTCACCATGGAGTGTTGTGGCGTTTGCCATACTGATTTACATGTTAAGAATGGCGACTTCGGCGATAAGACCGGGGTGGTTCTCGGCCACGAAGGGATAGGTATCGTGAGTCAACTCGGACCTGGCGTCAGTGCCTTAAAAGTAGGCGATAGGGTCAGCGTGGCATGGTTTTACCAAGGCTGTGGCCATTGTGAGTATTGTAATACAGGCAGAGAAACGCTCTGTCGTTCGGTCAAAAATGCTGGGTATAGTGTGGACGGTGGTATGGCAGAGCAATGCATTGTCCATGCCGATTATGCGGTTAAAGTTCCCGACGGACTAGACTCCGCGGCGGCAAGTAGTATTACCTGTGCAGGCGTCACGACGTATAAAGGGCTTAAAGTCAGCGATATTCGTCCTGGCGAGTGGGTGGCAATATTCGGGTTAGGTGGCTTAGGGAATCTCGCTCTGCAATATGCGAAAAACGTCTTCAATGCGAAAGTTATTGCCATCGATATCAATGAGCAACAGCTAGCTTTGGCCTCCTCTATGGGGGCGGATCTTGTCATCAACTCCCGCGAACAGGATGCACAGGCCCTTATCCAAGAAAGATGCGGCGGGGCGCACGCTGCGATAGTCACAGCGGTCGCGAAATCAGCGTTCCAATCAGCCGTGTTCAGTGTGCGAGCCGGGGCGAAAGTGGTTGCGATTGGCTTACCGCCAGATTCAATGGCGCTCGATATCCCTCGCTTAGTGCTCGATGGCATCCAAGTCGTCGGCTCCCTCGTTGGCACACGCAAAGACCTCGCTGAGGCCTTCCAATTTGCCGCTGAAGGTAAGGTGACCCCGAAAGTGGCACTACGGCCTATTGAGGAGATAAACACTATTTTCGATGAGATGCAGGCCGGTAAAATTTCTGGCCGCGTGGTAATCGATTTTAAAAAATAGTGGCAGGCAAAGACCGTTGAGGTTGAAGAATGGATGATCACTTCTATACTGAGTTAAACATACTTTCTATAGGAGTGGTTATGACGATTCTAAAAAGTGGTTCTGCGCATTGGGAAGGTCCAATTAAAGAAGGAAAGGGAACGGTTAGTACCGAAAGCGGTGCATTAAGCGAACAACCTTACGGATTTAATACTCGCTTCGAAGGCAAGGCCGGCACTAACCCTGAAGAATTACTGGGTGGTGCTCATGCCGCCTGTTTCTCGATGGCACTATCGTTGATGCTGGGGAACGCCGGGCATACTCCTAAAAGTATCGATACTACCGCGACCGTCTCTCTAGACAAAGTGGGAGAAGGCTTCAAGATCACTAAGGTCGCCTTGAAAAGCCGCGTTGCGCTGCCAGGTATCGATCAGCAGGAATTTGATAAGATCATCAACCAAGCAAAAGAAGGGTGTCCAGTTTCGCAACTATTCGATACTGAGATCACGCTCGACTATACGCTAAACGCGTAAGCTCCTAAGTGACGCCACGAGCGTCACTTTACTCCTCTCTATCCTGCAATCGTTGTTCCCGAATCCTCGCTACGGTCGCTTTTGTTGCCATTCTTGACGCAGGCCTCTTCACCACCTTGAGTGGGTCAGCGGCAATATACTCAAGGGTGGGAGAACAATAGAAAGGCAGCCAGCCACCATAACGGCTTTCCCACTCCCAATGCACAGGGCATGGCCATAGTAACCCACCTTCGAGCGAGTAATAAACCCAGGAACCGACCGGTCGACGTGGGCGGCGCACAGCAGCGTTCACTTGCTTAACTTCCACTGTGGTCACTATATCGCGATTGAAACTTAATCTGGGTGATCACGATGAACCTCACCGCACAGCAATACAACATTGGGTCTTACCTTATGTACGCGCGCTTCCATTTGTTGACACATTGCCAGTGTTGGATAAATAGTTTCTGTCACAGGTAGGGCATCGCAGGCATCATTGCCACAAGCACTTACCAGTAATACAAATCCTATTAGCATACCTGACTCCTGTGCTGGAAAGGGAAAGCCTCATTTACCTGTAAATGAGATAATTTGATTTTCGCTGCTGCTATTCTGCCAGAAAAGCGGTAATTGGGTTACACTATCCTTGCCATTAAGCTTAAGAAAATAAGGTTTTTTATGTCAGAAATCCTCGCTCGTCCTCATGACAATGAACAGATTGCTCATCCTGATAAACACCCCAAGCAAGCGGCTCTACAGGTCGTCGTTGAGTTAGTGCGCGCGGGTAAATTAAGCCCTTTACAGGGTGATGCGGGGAATATGCTATCGATTTACGAACAGTTCAAAAAACACTTTGAACAGGACGCTAACTAGTCGCTGACTCTTACTCAAGAACACTTATTCTAGCCGTTCTTGAGTAAATAGCAGTGAATGAGGCTGTTATGAAATATTTTACCCTCCTTTCTTCTCTTGTACTCTGTTCGGCGATTACCGCCTGTAGTCATACTCGCCCTGAGCCGACTGCGCGTTATCTACCCGATAACGATATGTGTAGTGCGTCGCAATTTCAGACCTATGTCGGTAAGCCGCTAACCGCCGTGGATGCGCTGCAACTGGACGAGCCGGTCCGTGCGATCCCTGCCTATGCCTCGGTAACGATGGATTTTAATCTGCATCGGATTAACTTTCTCGCTGATGAAAAGGGCGTAATCAGCCGAGTGTATTGCGGGTAATAGGTTAAGAGTGCAAGCCAACAATGAGTATTCTGTTGGCATTAGGTAAAGCGTGGTTAACAGAGGTTAACAGCAGCGCGTTGCAGATTTTTCTGGATGAATCTCAAGATAGAATTCAGTCTCTGAGAAAAAGAAGGATGTGCAAATGAAAACGTTAATCAAAGTCGTATCGGTGCTTGCACTCACCGCAAGTCTAAGCGGGTGTATTCTTCCTCCATGGGGAGGACCTGGCGGCGGTGGCGGTGGTGGTCCTGGCGGCCCTCACTATGGGTTCAGCCAAACACGATAATTAACAAATAGTTTCTTCGAACCTTCATAAAATCGAGGTATTCTGATAAATAAATTTGTAGGGTTGCCTGCGAATTATATCGTCGACCTATAAGGAGAAGTAGAATGAAACAGATGTTAATGACCCTTGCTCTAGCCACAACATTGGTGACTGGTTACGCTTCAGCAGCTGAGAAAACTGCCCAACAGCAGAAGATGACCGTGTGTAACCAGCAGGCAGGCTCACAAAGCCTAAAAGGCGATAGCCGCAAAAGCTTCATGAGTAACTGTTTGAAGAAAGATAGCAAAGCCTCTGGCCTTACCGCCCAGCAGCAAAAAATGAAAACGTGTAATGCCACAGCTAAAGATAAAAAGCTTGCTGGAGCAGAGCGTAAAACGTTTATGAGTAGCTGTTTAAAGAAATCGTAATACTCATTCACCCAATCGTGTTAAGCACGGTTGGGTGAATTTTTTATTTGCGAGGAACGATAAAGGCTAACCCTTAGTTCGACTTGCGCCTATGATTGCTTACTTAATGCTGCTGATTTTGCGATACACGCCTGCATCGCTTGTATAATTGAGGACCGAAACCCCGTCTCCTCTAACATCGCAACCGCCTCAATGGTTGTACCGCCTGGTGAGCAAACATTATCTTTTAACTCCCCCGGGTGATTCCCGCTTTCTAAGACCATCTCAGCAGAGCCCTTAACCGCCTGTGCCGCAAACTGATAGGCTTTCGCACGAGGCATCCCTGCTAGGACCGCCGCATCGGCCATGGCTTCAATTAAGATATAAATATACGCGGGGGCCGAACCACTAACCCCGACCACCGCATGGATCAAGGATTCGCTAACGACTTCGGCTTTACCGAACTGGCTAAAAAGCGTCACCACCGTTTCAGTTTCTTGTTCGCTGACTTCGCTATTTGGGGTTATCGAACTCATCCCTTCGCCCACTAAGCAGGGCGTATTTGGCATCACCCGAATGATTTTTTGTCCGCTCGGTAAGGCTGAGGCTAAAGAGTCTAGCGTAACGCCGGCCGCTACGGAAACAATCACCGTCTCTTTGCGTAGGTGGCTGGAGAGCTTAGCGAGGGTCTCTAGCAGAGCGTTGGGCTTGACCGCTGCAATCAAATAGTCGGCTTTCTCGGCGAGTTGATTCGCACTATCCATAGGCGTCACGCCAAATTGGTCATGGAGATCACTATTGGTTTTCGGCTTACGGTCAAAGACCAGAATATTCTCAGCAGGGAGGGCTTTACTGGTGATCAAGCCATTGATCATTGCGCTCGCCATATTGCCACACCCTAGAAAACCTATCTTTAAATTTTTCATGTCGCTGTTAAACCTTATCTATGACAAATTCGGTAGAAGTTATTACTATACACAATTATCTTTCACCATAAGTATAGAGGAAGAATAAACATGATATGGGTCGATGCCGACGCTTGCCCGGTGGTCATTAAGGAAGTGCTCTACCGTGCGGCTGAAAGAACCAAAACCGTCGTGACATTTGTTGCTAACCAATCGCTGCGTGTTCCTGCATCAGAATATTTACGTACACTACGCGTAGCAGCCGGGTTTGATGTTGCGGATAACGAGATAGTCAAACGCGTGGGTCTTGGGGAGCTGGTGATTACTAGCGATATCCCTTTAGCCGCTGAGGTACTGGAAAAGGGCGGGGAAGCGCTAAACCCGCGAGGAGAGCGTTATTCGCGTGAAACGATCAAACAACGCTTAGTAATGCGTGATTTTATGGAGACGCTGCGCTCCAGTGGAATACCGTCCGGAGGTCCCGCAGCGTTGAGCCAAAAAGATCGTCAGCTATTTGCTAACGAACTCGATAAGTGGTTCCAAGCTCGGTAACTTATCGGTTAAAGGAAGCTATCGTCATCGTCGCCGAAGCTACTATCACCGCCAAAGAAGCTACCATTATCTTCGCTAGGCTGTGAGCCCCAGTCGTTACTGAAATCACCGGCATCGGCTGGCTGGTTAAGCGTATCTAAGTTCTCATCGTAGTTTGGCTGCTCAAGAGGAGGCTCGTTAATAATATTGACGATCTCCTCGGGTTGCGAATGGTGGAACATACTGGTCAACATATCTGCCATGACCACCCCTCCCGCAACACCCACGGCAGTTTGTAGTGCACCTCCTAAAAACCCGGTGCCTCGCGCAGCCGGCTGTTGCGGCGCACTGTTATTATAGCCTTGCTGTGGTGCAGCGTTTTGTGGATTGCCGCCCCAACCACTATTTTGCTGCGGTGCGCTTTGTGGACGACTATTGCCCCCGCCGAATAGACCGGAAAGGAAGCCACCACTGCTCTGTTTCGGCTGCTCAGCGGCCTGACGTTCGAGTTGTGTAACGCGATCGTTCAGTTTCTTTAACGCAGCTTCTTGAATGATAATGGCCTGAGCCATGTAATAAGGGGCATCGGGTTGCGACTGCAGATGTTGTTTAATACGCTGCTCAGCGCCGCTATCACGTGCGGTAGATTGCGCTTGTGCCTGCTGCAGGCGGCCAAACAGGTCATCAATGAGTTTTTGTTCTTCAGTTTGCATCAGAAACCTCTCTTTTTATAAACGCAACAAGGTGCATGAGCGCTCCTGTACAAGGCTGGAACGCTTCGCTTAGCTGATGATATGGGGATAATCAGCCTAAAGGGAAGGGGATAGCCGTAAATAAATGTGTTTTCAACCTTTCAGCGGGATAGCCGTTGACCGGTAATCCAGTTATGATGCCTGTAGATCACTTACTATGGAGACGTCCGCCAAGCGGCGGTAGAGGATGTTCTGCTTATGTCATTTCCGGTATACCTCATCGGTGCCCGAGGCTGTGGTAAAACGACGGTGGGGAAGCTCCTCGCTCGACAGCTCAGCTATCAATTTTGCGACACAGATCAGCAACTACAGCAGCATTTAGACCAAAGTATCGCAGAATTCGTCGCACAGCATGGTTGGGAGACCTTTCGTCAGCAAGAGCATCAAGCACTGCTTACTGTGACCTCTGATAATACGGTAGTGGCGACGGGCGGCGGAATCGTCCTGCGCGACGATAATCGCCAGCATATGCGCCAGTCTGGTGCGGTGATCTGGCTAAGTGTCGACCACCAAGTATTGGCTAGCCGCCTTACCGCCGATCCTGAGATGGAACAGCGTCCGACGCTAACGGGCAGACCGATTACCGAAGAGATCTACGAGGTGCTTCAGCAGCGCCTCCCGCTTTATCAGCAGGCCGCGCATCATTGTATCGATGCCAATCAGCCCCCGGAAAAAGTCGTTATCGATATTCTAACGGCATTAAGTCGTGACTCATTGACGGCTTGATTCCCTTACCCCTAACCACTGACTCTTATTTCTAACGAAGGAACTAGTATGCTTAAAGCGAACGAGTATTTTGAAGGTAAAGTTAGATCGATTGGTTTTGAAAATAGCCTAGCCGGTGAAGCCAGTGTTGGCGTGATGGAGAGCGGTGAGTATACCTTCAGTACCGCAAAGGCTGAAGAGATGACCGTCATCAGCGGCGCGTTAAAAGTGTTACTACCGGGTGAAACGGAATGGCGGTGGTTTGAGGCGGGTAGTGCGTTTAATGTCCCTGAGCATAGCGAATTCCACCTACAAGTTGCAGAGCCTGCGGCCTATCTTTGCCGTTACCTGTAATAAAATAGGCTGCCGGGTGTCGGCAGCCTATTTTATTACTGTGCGGTTTCACCGCCGAGACTTTCGATGAGTGAATCGATAAACATCGCTAACTCACCGGTCATCAGGACGAAGTCTGCATCGAAACGTAGGTCGGCCTCTTCACGACTAATATCATCATTCTGTTCACGCAAGGTATCGCTAAACTTGATGCGTTTGATGGAGGCATCATCGTTCAGCAAGCATTGCACACGCTCTTGCCAATCGACCCCAAGTTTTGTGACGCGTTTACCCGACTCAATATGATGGGCGATTTCATCGCAGACCAACTCCTGTTTTTTACAGCGGATCACGCCGCCTTCTTCCAACGTCGCCTTTAGCTCAGCCTCGTCGAGCAGCGTGTACCCTGTGCTAGGCGTCCCCGAACGCACCCATTCTGTCAGCGTAATCTCTACAGGGGTTTGCAAGTTAAGCGGAACGACAGGGAGTGACCCCAAGCTTTTACGTAATAGAGCTAAGACGTCTTCGGCTTTTTTAGCACTGCCGCTATCGACGATCACGCGTTGACGTTCGACATCGATCCAGATCCAAGTTTGATTATAACGGCTAAAGGCACGCGGCAGTAGGCTGTGTATAACTTCGTCTTTTAACGACTCTTTTTCCGTTTTCTTTAGACGGCGTTGCTGCTCGGTTTCCAGCTTATGGACTTTTGCTTCCAGCGCTTGCTTGATCACTGTCGCAGGCAGCATTTTCTCTTCTTTGCGAGCACAGAGTAACAGCTGACCTTGGCTGGCATGAACGAGGGTGCTCGCTTGCGGGCCCAACGGTGGTACCCAGCCCATGGCGAGTTTATCCTGGCTCCCGCAAGGGGTAAATTGGCAGGACGCCAATTGCGTCTCCATCTCTTCAGCAACTAGAGGGATCTCTCGGGTTAAACGGTAGACCATCATATTTTTAAACCACAACATTTACTTTCCTCTGTTTGCTTTGCGCTGCGCGTATCATACTGAATTTGGTGCTAGGTTTCAGCCTCTATAGCATTCTATTAATGGCTGATCGCTAAGGAAGAGAAGCCTAATCCATTCACTTTTTTTACTTTAATTTGTACGGGGATCCGCTCTTTCATCGCCTCGACATGGCTGATAACCCCAATCATCTTACCCGAGGCATTCAGGCTATCCAGTGCATCGAGTGCAGCATCCAAGGTGGCGGAATCGAGCGTACCGAATCCCTCATCTAAAAAGAGTGAGTCGATATGGTTCCTATCGCTCATCAGATCCGATAACGCGAGGGCTAAGGCAAGGCTGACTAAGAAGCTTTCTCCCCCCGAGAGGGTTTTCGTATCGCGACATTCATCGGCCTGCCACTGGTCGACCACTTGTAATTCAAGGAGATCGCGTTCCGTGCGCTGCAAACGATAGCGGCCATGTAACCGTTCGAGTTGTTGGTTAGCTAACCAAACTAAATGCTCTAAGGTTAATCCTTGAGCAAAACGCCGGAACTTATCGCCGCTGGCAGAGCCGATTAATTCATTGAGCTGATCCCACGTTGCAAGGTGGTCTTGACGTTCGGCGATCGTCGCGACAAGCGTCGACTGCTGCTGTTTGAGCGTATCGTCTGCAAGTAATTGTTGGGTAACTTCTCCTTGTTGAACGAGTACCGCTTGATAGCGTTGCTGCTGCTGGTCGCGCTGGGGCACGAGATGCTGCGCGGTCTCACTCGCCAGCGCAGGCTGAGCCTGCTGATGTTGTTGAAGCGACCGTTCGGCCTGAGTGAGTCGTGTTTTAGCGCGATCGATCTGCTGTGCAGCCTGATCGAGTTTCTGACGATAGTCGGTAATCACCGACTCGGGTAATAATGCGTCTAAGAAATGCGCCTGATCAGTAAAGACGGAGGCGTGCAGTGCATCGTTAAATAGCGCCTCGGCCTCCTGTAACTGCAATATTAGAGCGGCAAGCTGCGTAGCGACTTGGCGTTCCTCACCACTGATCTGTTGGTGGCGGTCCTGCTTCTGCTGCCAGAGTTGACGCTGCTGCTGCTCGTCGTCTCTGAGGCGTTGCGCTTGTTCGTTAAGTGACTGACGTAACTGATGAACGGATTGATCACCCACCAGCGTGTGACGCTCATTGACACAGTCAGCGGTAGTCGCTTTATGTGCCGATAACTGCTGCTGTTGGTGCTGTATCTCGGCAGAGCGCTGCGTCTGTTCACGCTGTAAGGCGGCGAGGCGCTCGCTTAGGGTGCTACGTGTCGCCTCAAGCTCGAGGCGCTCTTGTTGATAGCCCTGATAAGTCGTCCAGATCTTCTGATAATCGTCTAATGTGGTGACCAGCTCGCTGAGCGGTAACGGTGCTAACTGATACTGAGCCAGTTGTTGCAGGAGATCGTCATAATCCTGTTGTAACGTCTGTTGGGCGGCGGCGGCCTGCTGAGTGGCTTCTTTGAGCTGTTGTTGTTCTAACTGATATTGCTGGTCAAGAAGCGCCAATGCTTGCTGTTGCTGCTGAAGGTGGTGTTGCTGCTGAGATAACGCCTTCTCGGTACGATAGCGCTCTTCTTGGCGACGCTGCTGTGCCTGTAAGGCGTCTTGATAGTGTTGCTGGCGCTCGAGTTGCAGGGCGAGAGCCTGTTCAAGCCCCTGTCTATCGTCCAGTGCCAGATCTATCCCTTGCGCTAACGTTAGGGTTTGCCACGTCATTTGGAGTGCGGCAAGAGCGTCGTCTGATTGCGCCAGTGTCTCGCGATGGTGTTGGGCTTCTCGTTGGCTGTTTTCGCAGTCTGCCTCAAGACGAGCCACCGCTTGCGAGCCCTGTTCAATGCAGGCGCGTTGCGCATCACGCGCTGCCAGGTGCGACGGGTGAGTCGCAAGACCATCGGCTATTGAGTGGCCGGGGTGATCCGTCGATCCGCATACGACACAGGGGTCGCCATCCTGTAGGCTGTCGCGTAGCCGCTGTAAATCTGCCACCTGTTGCTCTAAAACACAGAGTTTTTCTAAGGCAACAAGCTGAGCTTTGTCGCTGGCGAGTTGCTGGGACTGGGCATGATGTTGCTGACGCAGCGTGGCTAATTGTTGTTCGCTACGTTGAAGCGCGCGTTGCGTCTGTTCGCGGGTTGTCACCCCCGCCTGCCACTGGTCCGACCAACGCGACAGTTGTTGCAAGTGGGGCGTTAGGTGCCCTTGCTCGCGCTGCCAAGTGGCCAAAGCCTGAAACGAATTGTCTGCGTCTTGCGCGGCGTTATCTTGGTGTAATGCTAAAAGCGCCGCTGACTGCTGGTCAACGCCTCGTTGCGAGGCTTCGGTCAGTGTACGTTGCTGGTCGCGTTCCTCACCTAAACGTACGAGTCGCTGTTTTCGTTGTGCGAGCTGATCGGCGACCGTCTGACCCGCGCGCTGCTCCCGTAACAGCTGTTCAGCGTGATGTCGCCAGCCGACCAAATGAGCACCCCAAGCGCTAAGCGTCGGATAACCTTGTTGCCAGTGGTCGATCACTTCAATCCGCTGCTGGTGGCTTTGCGATTGCTGCGTGAGCAGGGTGAGCTGTTCTGCACACTCGCGATAAGCCGACTGTAGCGGCTGTAGCTGTTGCTCGGTCTGCTGCTGTAACTGCGTGAGATGCTTGATCCGCTCATCGAGGGGGATCACTTTATCGACCAAGAGCTGTTGCTGCTCGTGCTGCTGGCGCTGAAACTGCTGTTCGGCCTGCACTTTGTTCTGCCAGTTATCGTAACTGGCCAGTCGCTGCTGCTCCGCCTGCTGAACCAGTTGTTGCAGGCTATGCTGCTGAGCGCGTGCCTGCTCAACGGCGTGGGTCGACTGTTGTAACCTTTGCCACGCAGGAAGTAATTGCGCAGCGGGTTGGTAGGCAGTCAGTTTTTCCTGAAGTGGGGCTAAGGCCAGAGCCTGCTGCTCAGTGGCGGTAAGCGCCTCACGGCCCTGCATAAGGTGTTCGTGGAGCTGTTGCTGATAATGCTGCCAATTCAATGCTGCCGTTAACTGTTCGAGCTGCTGCTGAAGGGTATCGCGCTCACTGGCCAGCGTATGTTGCTGATGTTGCAGGGCCTCACGCTGTGGCTCGCTGAGTAGCGTAACCCCTGACAACTTAGCCTGTAGCTGGTCGAGTTCGATCTTATAGAGTTTGTGCTGTTCGAAGACCTGCTGCGAAATCTTGCCATAGATAGCGGTACCGGTTAACTCTTCCAGCAACTCTGCGCGTTCCGCGACCGGGGCGTTAAGAAAGGCGGCGAATTGCCCTTGGGATAGCATCATTGAGCGCGTAAAACGTTGGAAGTTAAGGCCCGACAGCGTTTCGATTAATTTCAGTTTATCTGAGACTTTATCCGCGAAAATCTTATTATCGCGACACCGTGCCAGTTCCACTTTCGGCGGCTGTAGCTTGCCGCGATGGTCATTGCGAGCACGATTTTGGCTCCAGAAAGCGCGCCAAGCTTCTCCTTTGATTTCAAACTCCACCTCGGCGAGGCAGTCGCTGGTACCGCGTGTCATTAGCTGGTTCTGGGTCGGTGAGATCCCCCCTAAGCGTGGCGTCTGATGATAGAGCGCTAAGCATATCGCATCCAATAGTGTTGTCTTGCCCGCTCCCGTTTCACCGGTGATCGCAAATAATCCATTGTCGCGAAAAGGCGGTTGGGTAAAGTCGATATGCCATTCACCGCGCAGTGAGTTTAAATTCTTAAGACGTAACGTTAATATTTTCATCGATTATTCCTGCTCGTCATCGATCTGCGCAGTAACTTGTCGGAATCGCTGCAGCATCAGGTGGTGTTGATCATCATCCAGCGTTTCTTGCGCTAAGCGCCGCCGAAAAACCTCCTCGGGCGTAAGCTCGCCTAACGTCTCTTTCTGCAGAGAAGTGAGCGTAGAGGAGGTCGCGATACGCTTACGGCGCAGCAGTAAAATTTCCACGGCAAGATCTTCTGTGAGTTTTTCTACCCGCTGCTGCAGATCGCTGAGGTAATCCTCGTGATGGATTTCGATATCGAGCCATATTCTTTGACCATTGATCGGACGCTCTAAGGCCGACAGCTGCTCGGCCAGCTCCTTTAACGATCCCTTTATTACGCGCATCGGTTGAAAACAAGGAATTTCATGGGTCTCCCACGTTAAGGGTGCCTTCTCGGTGAGGGAAAGCATGGTAATACTCTTGGGCGAGCCTAGCTCATCGAAGCTTAACGGAATCGGGGAGCCACTATAGCGGATCGGCGTAGCGCCGCTGACGTTTTGGGCGCGATGAATATGACCCAGCGCGATGTAGTCGGCGGGAGGAAAGGCGCTCGCTGGGAAGGCTTCTAGCGTACCAATATAAATATCGCGGACAGAGTCGCTCTTCGTGACCCCAAGTGCGGTAAGGTGTCCTGTCGCAATGATCGGTAGATGTCCGCACTGGTGAAGCTGTTGATACTCGCGCGCCGCGAGGAAATTCTCATGGTAGTAGCGGGTGATGGCCTGTAACAGGTCTTGCTGTTTCTCACGCCCCGATAGCCCGGCCTGGCTGAGTTGGATATCTCGTGGGCGCAGATAAGGGATAGCACAGAGCAATGCGCCGACTTTTCCCTCTGCGTCTTTAATTGGGAAGAGCGACGACGCATGCGGCTCATCGTCCGACCGGGGGCCGGTGATAATATGTGTATTTAAGCAGGCGACTAATGCTCTGGATTCGTTTAGCGTAGCTACCGAGTCGTGATTACCCGCCAATAGGTAGAGTTGGCAGCCGGTCTCTTGTAACGAAACAATAAACTGATTGAGGAGTTCCCGAGCATAACTCGCGGGGGTGGCGGTATCGAAAATATCGCCAGCCACAATGATGGCGTCGACGCTCTGTTCGATAACCAATGCCTTTAACCATTGAAAAAAAGCCTGATGCTCTGCCGCTCGACTCCGTGCATAGAAAAATTGGCCTAAATGCCAATCAGAGGTATGGATTATTTTCATCAGGCTTCACTTCTACGATTATCAAAGCCTGAGTATAGCGGCAACTGATCCTGCGAAAAACACTTGGGCGCAAACTTGCATTAGCCGCCGGAAGATGATTAGTTACTTACGCGATTCATAAAACTGTCATAAAACTGTCATAAAAGTGACAGATAATAGCGGTCATGCCTAAGTAAGTGGTTAATTTTGGAGAAAAAATGGCCAAGCGGATCTTAGTAGTAGAGGATGAAGCACCCATTCGCGAAATGATTTGTTTCGTATTAGAACAGAATGGTTATGACGTAATCGAAGCGGAAGACTATGACCGCGCTCTACGGCAGTTGATAGAGCCTTGGCCAGACTTAATCCTACTCGACTGGATGCTACCCGGTGGCAGCGGTATCCAGTATATCCGGCATCTAAAGAAAGAGGCGTTTACCCGCGATATCCCGGTCTTGATGTTAACGGCGAAAGGGGAAGAAGAGGATCGCGTAAGAGGGCTTGATGCGGGAGCCGACGATTACATGCTCAAGCCTTTCTCCCCGAAAGAGCTTATCGCGCGCATTAAAGCGATTATTCGCCGTATCTCCCCCATGCCGGAAGATGAGGTCATCGATATCCAAGGACTTATTCTCGATCCGCGTTCTCACCGCGTAATGGCTGGTGAAACGCCGATTGATATGGGGCCGACGGAGTATCGGCTGTTACACTTTTTTATGTCCCACCCAGAGAAAGTCTATACCCGAGAACATTTACTGAATCAGGTGTGGGGCACTAATGTGTATGTCGAAGACCGAACTGTCGATGTCCATATCCGTCGGTTACGTAAGGCGCTTGAAAGCTCAGGGTATGAAAAAATGGTACAAACAGTACGTGGCGCGGGTTACCGATTCTCAGTACGGTACTAGGGGAGTGAAAGGTGCTCGATAAACTCTCCTTAAAAACCTTGCTGCTTGAGCTGTTCGTTGTCCTTATTGTAGCCTCGGTCATCGGATTTTTTTGTCACCACCTGAGTGCGGCGCTTATCATCGGGCTATTAGGCCTTCTCGGCTGGCATTTTAGGCAGCTTATGCGCCTTTCTCATTGGCTGTGGGTCGATCGCAGCATGACCCCGCCGGTAGGGCGAGGGAGTTGGGAGCCACTGTTCTACGGCTTACAATTGATGCAACAGCGTAACAAGCGTCGACGCAGTGAGTTGCGCTCGCTGATCCAACGCTTTCGCAGTGGCGCGGAGTCGTTGCCCGATGCGTTAGTGCTGGTGACAGAAGAAGGGAATATTTTCTGGTGTAACGGCTTGGCCCAACATCTATTGGGGCTGCGCTGGCCGGAAGATAACGGCCAGAACATTCAAAACCTTCTACGTTATCCGGAGTTCTCACGCTATCTACAGCAGCGCCAATTCGCTCAGCCTTTAGTCCAAGCGCTGAATAACGGACAGCAAACCGAGTTTCGAGTCATGCCCTACAGCGATCAACAGTGGTTGATCGTGGGTAGGGACGTTAGCCAAATTCATCAACTTGAGAATATGCGGCGTAATTTTTTTGCTAATGTTAGTCACGAATTACGTACGCCACTTACTGTGCTTCAAGGCTATCTTGAGATGATGGAACAGGGGGAAATGCCTCCTGCCAGCCAGCAAAAAGCATTGGCTACTATGCAATCCCAGACACAGCGTATGGCTGATCTCGTTAAGCAACTCCTAACGCTTTCGAAGATCGAGGCCACCCCCACCTATGAAATGCGCCAACAGATAGATGTCCCTCGACTGCTTGAACAAGTCTATCAAGAGGCTAAGGCGTTGAGCGAGGAACGGCATTCGCTGATCTGCCTGAGCGATAAAACGTTATGGGCATTGGGCAACGAAGAGCAGCTGCGTAGTGCGATTTCCAACTTAGTCTTCAATGCGATTAATCACACCCCGCCAGGTACGACTATTACACTAAGCTGGCAGCGGACCCCTAGTGGTGCGGAATTCAAGGTCAGTGATGATGGCCCAGGGATTGCGGCAGAGCATTTGTCTCGACTAACGGAAAGATTTTATCGCGTCGATGGTGCGCGATCGCGCCACTCTGGGGGGAGTGGGCTCGGCTTGGCGATAGTTAAACACGCCCTCGGCCATCATGGCAGTAAGCTGCGAATTGAGAGTCAGCCTCATCAGCAGACAGTCTTTAGCTTTCAATTATCTAAGGCGCAGATCCTGAGCGAAAGAGAATAATTCATCATTCACCTGAACTCTCTTCCATTGCGTTTTGAGTTGAAGGGAGTACAGTGTTTAGCCATCCAGATGTCCTTTGTTTATATAAACACTCGAGGTGAACGATGTCTAAGCAGCAAGACCCTTACCGTGTGGAAGTTGTTGGCAGTTTTTTACGTCCGAAGGCGATCAAGCAGGCGCGTGTTCAGTTCGCTCAGGGCCAGATTAGCGCGGAACAGTTGCGCAGTATCGAGGATGAGGCGATCAAGCAGGTTGTCGCGCAGCAGCAACAGCACGGCTTACAGGTCGTGACCGATGGTGAGTTTCGCCGAGCGTGGTGGCACTTCGATTTTTTCGATGGGTTAGCGGGCATTGAATCCGTAACGGTTGAGCAAGGTATCCAGTTCAATGGCGTGCAGACGAAAGCGCGCGGAATAAAAGTAACCGGAAAAATCGACTTTACCGACCATCCGATGCTGGACGACTTTCGCTTTCTACAAAGTATTGCGGGGAACAGTCTCGCCAAAATGACAATCCCAAGCCCCAGTGTCCTGCATTTTAGGGGAGGGCGGGAGGCGATCTCTACAGAGGTCTACCCCGATCTTGAAGATTATTTCGATGATCTTGCGCTAACGTGGAAAAAGGCGATACAGGCATTTTACCAGGCAGGCTGTCGTTACCTACAACTGGATGATACGGTGTGGGCATACCTGTGTTCAGAGGCACAGCAACAGCAGATTCGTGCACGTGGCGATGATCCCCGACAACTGGCGAATACTTACGCTAGGGTACTGAATCGTGCACTAGAGGGAAAACCCGCCGATATGCGCATTGGACTGCATGTCTGTCGCGGTAATTTTCGCTCGACGTGGATTTCAGAGGGGGGTTATGGGCCCGTCGCCGAAATCCTTTTCCGTCGCGTCAACGTCGATGCTTTTTTCCTTGAGTATGATAACGATCGCTCGGGTGGGTTCGAGCCGCTGCGTTTTTTACCGGTGGGTCACCAGCAGGTCGTACTCGGACTGGTAACGACTAAGGTCGGCAAGCTTGAAACAGCCGAGGCACTGAAAGCAAGGATCCTCGAGGCTACTCGCTATGTTTCGCTCGACCAAATTTGTATCAGCCCGCAATGTGGTTTCGCTTCGACAGAGGAGGGGAACGATATTCTCGAGAGCGAACAGTGGCAAAAAATCGATCGGTTGCAACACGTTGCAGAGCAGGTGTGGCACTAACCTGTCGTAGGGGCGATATGAGGGATACAATCGCCCGTTTTCTTAAAAGGCATTAGGCTGCACAAAAAATACGCATATCATTTTCTAAATGTTTCCTACTATCCTTAGCACAATTGCTGCTTTCCTTACATTTTCCAGAATATCCTCCTGCATTACAGTTGCTCTGTTGCCTTTGTATGTTATAAAAGATTTACTTATGACCTTGACGGAGCTTGTGGCTCGACGCCATTTCACATTTTATTCCCTCTGATCTCGGTCAGTAAGAAGGGGAAGTGATCGTCAATAAACTATAACTTTTATAAACGACAGGGCGACATAGAATATTTATTATGAAACGTTTAACAACTAGGGACATATTTGCGCTGGGTTTTATGACTTTTGCGTTATTTGTCGGTGCCGGTAATATTATCTTCCCACCGATGGTCGGTATCCAATCGGGCGAACATGTCTGGGTATCCGCGATTGGTTTCTTGATCACCGCCGTAGGGTTACCTGTTGCGACCGTCATTGCGCTGGCGCGGGTCGGCGGTGGCGTTGATAGCCTAAGTACTCCCGTCGGTAAAGTCGCGGGTATTGTTTTAGCGATGGTCTGCTATTTAGCCGTCGGTCCACTGTTTGCTACCCCGCGAACCGCGACGGTCTCCTTCGAAGTGGGGATTGGCCCATTGGTCGGTGAGAATTCGTTGGCACTGGCCATTTATAGCGCAATCTATTTTGCCCTCGTCATCGTTATCTCGCTATTTCCTGGAAAACTGCTTGATACGGTGGGGCACTTCTTAGCGCCGGTAAAAATCGTCGCCCTCGCCATCTTGGGTATTGCCGCACTGTTATGGCCAGCAGGGAATAATCTACCTGCGACAGAGGTCTACCAACAGGCTGCATTCTCTAATGGGTTCGTAAATGGTTACTTGACGATGGATACGCTGGGTGCCTTGGTCTTTGGGATCGTTATCGTCAATGCCGCGCGTTCTCGCGGTATCGATAATCCTAAACTACTGACGCGCTACACCATCTTAGCCGGCGTAATCGCGGGCGTAGGCTTAACATTAGTCTACTTATCGTTGTTTAAGCTGGGCTCAGATAGCGGTAGTTTAATCAGCCAGTCGTCGAATGGTGCTGCGATTCTCCATGCTTATGTCCAACACACCTTTGGTGCTGGTGGCAGCTTATTCCTAGGCGTACTAATTTTTATCGCCTGCATGGTGACAGCGATTGGCCTGACCTGTGCCTGTGCAGAATTTTTCGCTCAGTATATCCCGTTATCCTACAAGACTCTGGTCGTGATCCTCGGTCTCTTTGCGATGATTATTTCTAACCTTGGTTTGACGCATCTGATCGCGATTTCTATTCCAATTCTCACGGCTATCTACCCACCGTGTATTGTCTTGGTCGTATTGAGTTTTACCTTAAACTGGTGGCAGCAAGCCGGCCGAATTGTTAAGCCTGCGATGGCGGTAAGCTTAGTGTTTGGTATCATCGATGGTCTGAAAGCGAGTGATTTCAGTACTTGGGTCCCAGCAAGTTTGCAACACCTGCCGTTATCCGAGCAGAATTTGTCTTGGTTACCGCCAGTAGTGGTTGTTATTCTTATCGCGGCCGTTATCGATAGGGTCAAGGGTAAGGCAAGCGCTACAACTTCACACTAAACAAGATTGATATCATTACCACGAGCCGATGCTCGTGGTTTTTATTTGTGGGATCATAAAATTATGCAACAAAAAAATTCCTTGAAACGGGGACTGAGCATCCGGCACATCCGTTTTATGGCGCTAGGTTCAGCGATAGGCACCGGCTTATTCTATGGCTCAGCAGATGCCATCCGTATGGCAGGCCCCAGCGTCTTGCTGGCTTATATTCTCGGTGGACTCGTCGCCTATATCATTATGCGAGCATTGGGCGAGATGTCAGTCAATAACCCATCAGCCAGCTCGTTCTCACGCTATGCCAACGACTATCTGGGTTCTTGGGCCGGCTATTTGACGGGATGGACCTATTGCTTTGAAATATTGATTGTCGGGATTGCCGATGTCACGGCGTTTGGTGTGTATATGGGCGTCTGGTTCCCCGAGGTTCCACATTGGGTCTGGGTGCTTAGCGTCGTATTCATTATCGGGGCGATTAACTTGATGAGCGTGAAAACGTTCGGCGAAGTTGAGTTCTGGTTCTCATTTTTCAAAATCGCTACTATCACCTTAATGATTATTGCTGGATTCGGGATGATCATCTGGGGGATTGGTAACGGTGGGCAGCCGACAGGGATTTCGAATCTCTGGACCCACGGTGGGTTCTTCGCTCATGGGCTGGTGGGCATGTTGTTATCACTGCAAATGGTTATGTTTGCCTATGGAGGCATCGAGATTATCGGGATTACGGCAGGTGAAGCTGAAAATCCAGAGCAGTCGATCCCCAAAGCGATTAACTCAGTACCCTGGCGTATTCTGGTATTCTATGTGGCTACCCTATTTGTCATCATGGCTATCTACCCATGGAACCAAGTCGGCACGCATGGCAGTCCGTTCGTATTAACCTTCCAGCACTTAGGGATCGCCGCCGCGGCCTCCATCCTCAATTTCGTGGTCATTACCGCCTCACTCTCTGCGATTAATAGCGATATTTTCGGCGTTGGTCGCATGCTACACGGGCTAGCGGAGCAGGGGCAAGCCCCCGCTATCTTCCGTAAAGTCTCGTCTCGTGGCGCACCGGCTGTCACGGTTATCGTGATGATGGTGGCGCTATTGATTGCCGTGGTCCTTAACTACTTAATGCCTGAGAAGGTATTTCTAGTCATCGCCTCGCTGGCAACGTTCGCCACGGTGTGGGTATGGATCATGATCTTGCTTGCGCAGATTGCCTCACGAATTAAGATGGGTAAGGAAGCGGCGAAGTCGCTTAAGTTTGCACTGCCGGGTGGCATTGTGTTGTCGAGTATTGCGGTGCTATTTCTGGTCTTTATCATCGCCCTGATTGGCTATTTCCCCGATACGCGTTTATCGCTCTACGTGGGAGCCGTATGGGTGGTTGTGTTAATGATGGGTTATCCATTGACGCGCCGTAACGCTAAGGCGATAAAGTAGAGAAGATTGGCGCTGCAGGGTCACCCGCAGCGCCTTAGTATTAGGCAGGAATACGCAGGGATTGACCAGGATAGATCTTGTCTGGATGCGAAAGCATCGGCTTGTTCGCTTCGAAAATCTTATTGTATTGGTTCGCGTCACCGTAGACCTGTTTAGCGATTGCGCTTAGCGTGTCGCCGGACTTAACGGTATAAAATTTGCTTTCTGCCGTCGCGTCGGTGGTTTTGACATTATCTTCGACGTTACTGATCCCCGCAACGTTACCCACCGCTACAAGAATTTTCTCTTTTAACTCTTGGCTCAAGCCTTCTCCGTTAACGGTCGCTTTATCGCCATCGACATTGACTTGGACCTTATCCGCATCAGGAATGCCTAGCTTTTTAAGATGGTCCTGAATTTTTGTTGCTGCATCATCGTGTGAGGAAACAGAATCCCAAATCTTTTCACCTGCTTCTTTCACAAAATCAAATAAGCCCATTTCTAACTCCTGTTTGGATAGTGAAAATATTACATCTCTCAACGTAAAGTATAGTCGATATTCTTCACAATGAGAGAGTTCTGGCTATGAGGAATAAATTTCACGCTAAACGTTTCTGTCATAAGGGGTTCGCGCTACACTAAGCGACCTGCCGCCTTTATAGAGGAGTCATTATGTATTGCCCTTTTTGTAACGCTGTCGATACAAAAGTTATTGACTCTCGCCTCGTGAGTGAAGGTTCATCTGTGCGACGTCGCAGGCAGTGTCTACTTTGCAGTGAGCGATTCACCACCTTCGAGATTGCTGAACTGGTGATGCCGCGGGTGATTAAAAGCGATGAAGTACGTGAACCTTTCGACGAAGAAAAGATGCTCCGCGGATTAATGAAAGCCTTAGAAAAACGTCCGGTCAGCGCTGATGCCCTCGATAATGCCGTTCACAGAATTAAAGCGCGTTTACGGGCGACAGGTGAACGGGAGCTGCCGAGTAAGGTCGTTGGGAATTACGTGATGGACGAATTAAAGTTATTAGACAAAGTGGCTTATATTCGCTTTGCTTCCGTCTATCGAAGTTTCGAGGACGTGCGTGAATTTGGTGAAGAAATCGCGAAGCTGGGGAGTGAGTAATGTCAGATCTCGATTTTATGCAACAGGCGTTGCAACTGGCGGCTCAGGGTCGCTTTACAACCAGCCCAAATCCTAATGTAGGCTGTGTTATCGTGAAAGACGGCGTGGTCGTCGGCCGTGGTTGGCATCAAAAAGCCGGGGAGGGCCATGCGGAGGTACATGCGCTGCATGAAGCTGGGGAGCAGGCTCAAGGGGCGACCGCCTATGTGACGCTTGAGCCTTGTAGTCATCATGGGCGAACTCCCCCTTGCTGTGAGGCGCTTATCGCTGCAGGGATCGCTCGGGTGGTGGCCGCAATGCAAGATCCGAATCCGCAAGTTGCCGGGCGGGGCCTACATCGCCTACGCCAAGCCGGTGTTGCGGTAGAGTTCGGTCTACTCGCCGAGGAAGCAGAGTTACTCAATCGTGGTTTCCTGAAAAGAATGCGTACCGGTTTCCCGTGGGTACAGCTCAAAATGGCCGCGTCACTCGACGGTCGAACAGCGATGGCAAATGGTGAAAGCCAATGGATCACGTCTCCGGCTGCCCGCCAAGACGTTCAGCGCTATCGCGCGCAAGCCTCCGCCATTCTTACTACCAGCAAAACGGTTCTCGCGGATAACCCCACGATGAATGTTCGTTGGGCGCAACTTGATGCCGCGACACAAGCGCTTATCGGTGATGAGCAGTCACTACGTCAACCGGTGCGAGTCGTGCTGGACCGCCGCCAGCAGATTAGTGCCGCCGCCGCGATCTTTACCGAGAGAACTGCGCCAGCTTGGCGCGCGATCACTGAGCCTTCCGAGGAGGATACGCCTTGGGATAAGTCGCTGATTATTCCTGAGCATCAAGGCCATATCGACGTGGTTGCGTTAATGATGGTGCTTGGTCAGCAGCAGATGAATACCGTGTGGGTTGAAGCGGGGGCGACCTTAGCTGGACAGTTACTGCAAGCAGGCGTTGTCGACGAATTGATTCTCTATATTGCGCCCAAATTATTAGGGTCAGATGCGCGCGGGTTGTGCGTGCTCCCCGGCCTCGAACATCTTTCGCAAGCCTTGGAATTTGAAACGAAAGATGTTCAACAGGTGGGACCTGATCTACGGATTATTTTACAGCCAAGCTCAGCCTCTGCGTAAAAGCCTAAGCAGAGCGTTAAACAATATGCTAGAATTCGCGCCCTGTTGGGCGTCTAACTCTTAACCTGAAGGATATGTATGAATATTATCGAAGCACCCGTTGCTACGCCTGAAGCAAAAATTGCAATCGTTATTGCTCGTTTCAATAACTTCATTAACGATAGCTTACTGCAAGGTGCAGTCGATGCGCTAAAACGTATCGGTCAGGTCAAAGACGAAAACATTACGGTAGTGTGGGTACCTGGGGCTTACGAACTGCCTCTTGCCGCACGAACGTTAACCAACAAGAAAAAATACGACGCCGTTATCGCGCTAGGTACTGTGATCCGTGGCGGCACTGCACACTTCGAATTTGTGGCAGGCGAAGCCAGTTCGGGTATTGCGAGTGTTGCAATGAACAGCGACATCCCAGTTTCCTTTGGTGTTTTAACGACCGAGAATATCGAGCAAGCTATTGAGCGTGCTGGAACGAAAGCGGGTAATAAAGGGGCTGAAGCCGCTTTGACCGCACTTGAAATGATTAACGTATTAAAAGCGATTAACGCCTGATCCTGAGGGAATTTTTGTGAAACCTGCTGCTCGCCGCCGCGCTCGAGAGTGTGCTCTTCAAGCACTCTACTCTTGGCAAATATCGAAAAACGACATTGCTGATGTTGAATATCAGTTCCTTGCTGAAAACGACGTCAAAGACGTTGATGTGCTGTACTTTCGGGAGATCCTGACTGGCGTAGCGAACAACAGTGATTTTCTTGATAACCTGATGCAACCGCACCTAAGCCGTCGTCTTGATGAGCTAGGTCAAGTCGAAAAAGCAGCGTTACGTATTTCCTTATACGAACTCAGCAAACGCGATGACGTCCCTTACAAAGTGGCGATCAACGAGGGTATCGAACTGGCCAAGACCTTTGGTGCGGAAGATAGCCATAAGTTTGTGAATGGGGTACTCGATAAGGTAGCTCCCCAAATTAGACCTCGCCGTAAATAATGTATAGGCCGGATATTCCGGCCTTTTTTTATGGCAAAGAAAGATAAAAAGGTATGTGCGATGGCCGACGGTGAATTCGAGATAATTAGTCGTTATTTTAATCGTAAGACGACAAATAGACGAGACGTTGAGACGGGAATTGGTGATGATTGTGCATTATTGAACCTAGCACCGAATCAAACGTTAGCCATTAGTGTCGATACGTTGGTGGAAGGTACGCACTTTTACCCTGATATTGCCCCTGACGATCTTGCTTATAAAGCACTGGCGGTTAACCTTAGCGACCTCGCCGCCATGGGAGCCGATCCAGCCTGGCTAACGCTAGCCATCAGCCTTCCTCATATCGACCATCAGTGGCTACAAGCGTTTAGTGATGCGCTCTTCGAGCAACTCGATTACTACCATATGCAATTAATTGGCGGTGATACGACGCGTGGCCCACTTTCCATGACGTTGGGTATTCATGGTGTGGTGCCTGCAGGTAAAGCGCTGAAACGTAGCGGCGCTCAGCGCGGAGACTGGATCTTTGTGACCGGCACATTAGGGGATAGCGCAGCGGGACTTGCCCTATTACAGAATACTTTAACGGCACCGAGTCTTGAACAGCGTAATTACCTATTAAAGCGCCATCTGCGCCCGACGCCGCGCATCTTGCCAGGACAAGCTCTACGCCATTTGGCGTCGGCCGCGATCGATATTTCCGATGGGTTGCTGTCTGACCTGGGTCATATCCTACAAGCCAGTGGGGTAGGGGCAAAAATCGAGCAGAATCAACTGCCGATCTCTTCTATCTTGCAGGAGGTTGTTGGGCGCGAGGCCGCCATTGATTTAGCTCTTAATGGTGGAGAAGACTACGAGCTGTGCTTCACTGTCCCTGAGGTGAATCGTGAGGCGATCCAAGTCGCGCTCAATAATCTAGGCGTTGAAGGTCACTGTATCGGGCAGATATTGCCAGCATCAGAAGGGATCGCGCTCTTCGATAATGGCAAGAAGCTAAGCTACCGGCCCAAGGGTTTTGATCATTTCGCTGGATAAAAAAACGCCTTTCTAAAGTCACCCTCGCTAGATTGAATCATCTAGCGGGGGTTTTTTTTATGGAAAAATATAGACGTATTATTCATGGCGAGGTTAGTAACTTGCGCTTTTAAATCGTGCCGATAGCCCTACTCAAACTGGACAGTGCAGCGACAAACTTCGCATCGATGGCGCTGATGTTCAGCTTTTCCCGGGCTATGCTTTTAAGGGCTTCGGTTTGCCCACAGTTATTTTGACCGATATTAGCGAATAGACAGAGCGGATTAAAGCCAAATTAAAAGGCCTGACTCCGGTTGAATACCGAAATCAGGCCTTGCAAGTCGTCTAAGTTAAAGTGCCCCATTTTATGGGGTCACTTCAATGAGGGCTTTTTCTTATTGCGACCACTTTTTATACTGATTAACGATCCCATCACTGTCTAACCCGAGAGCGGTTCTAACCTCTTCTTGGGTTCCTTGCGCAATAAAGAGGTCGGGTAAGCCGAGATTCAATACCGGGCGCAGTAACCGGTGCGCCATAAGCAGTTCATTGACGCCACTACCAGCACCGCCTTTGATTGCCCCTTCCTCTATAGTGATAAAGGTCTCATGCGTCTGTGCTAAAGAGAGTACCAGCTCCTCATCGAGTGGCTTCACGAAGCGCATATCGACTAGCGTAGCGCCCAATTCTTCAGCTGCCTGTTTTGCCTCTTCCAGTAACGTACCAAAATTGAGTATCGCTACATTGGCACCTTCGCGGACCACATAGCCTTTACCGATAGGCAGCGCGTTGAGAGGACGTTCAGCCAGACCAATCCCGTTACCTCGCGGATAGCGGACAGCAGAAGGTCCTTCACGGTATTGGTAACCGGTATAGAGCATTTGTCGGCACTCATCTTCATTAGAAGGGGTCATGATGACTAAGTCAGGGATACAGCGTAAGAAGGCGATATCGAACGCGCCTTGGTGCGTCTGTCCGTCTGCCCCGACGATACCGCCGCGATCGATGGCGAATAATACCGGTAATTTTTGAATCGCGACATCATGGATGAGCTGATCGTAGGCGCGCTGTAAAAAGGTTGAGTAGATCGCGACGACAGGGTGGTAACCGCCAATCGCCAGCCCAGCCGCGAAAGTGACGGCATGCTGCTCAGCAATCGCTACATCAAAATACTGCTTCGGGTATTCACGAGAAAACCGTACCATCCCCGAGCCTTCGCGCATCGCTGGCGTCACCGCCATTAACTTAGGATCTTGCGCCGCAACTTCGCATAACCAATCGCCAAATACTTTCGAATAGGTTGGGGCGATGCTCGGTTTACTCGCAGGCAATACACCGCTGGCGGGATCGAATTTCGGGACAGCATGCCAACTGATCGGATCTTTTTCGGCAGGGGCGTAGCCTTTACCTTTCTGCGTAATAATATGAAGGAATTGTGGTCCCTTCAATTGGCGCATATTGGTCAGAGTACTGACGAGTGTCAGCACATCATGGCCATCCACCGGGCCAATATAGTTAAAGCCTAACTCTTCAAAAAGCGTTCCTGGCGATACCATTCCTTTAAGATGCTCTTCGGTACGCTTCAATAGCTCTTTGATCGGAGGAAAGTTATCGAAAGCGCGTTTGCCACTCTCGCGTAATTTAGAGTAGGTTTTACCTGATAGCAGCTGTGCAACGCGATTATTCAGCGCACCCACATTCTCTGAGATCGACATATCGTTATCGTTAAGGATAACCAGCATATCCGGCTTGATATCTCCGGCATGGTTCATAGCCTCAAACGCCATCCCCGCGGTTATGGCACCATCTCCGATAATACAGGCGACCTTGCGCTCTTGTTGTTCTTTCTGCGCGGCTACCGCTAAGCCTAATCCGGCACTAATAGAGGTTGAGGAGTGTCCGACACTTAATACATCGTGTTCACTTTCCGCGCGCCATGGGAAAGGGTGTAATCCGTCTTTTTGGCGAATAGTTCCGATGCGGTCACGACGACCAGTAAGGATTTTATGAGGGTAGGCCTGGTGTCCAACATCCCAAATCAAATGGTCGAAAGGCGTTTCATAGACATAATGTAATGCGACAGTAAGTTCGACGACACCAAGGCCAGAGGCGAAATGCCCACTCGACTGGCTCACGCTATTAAGCAAATACGCGCGTAATTCTTCGCAAAGTTGAGGTAACTTCTCTTTAGGAAGTTGGCGTAATTGCTGAACAGTTTCAGCGAGGGCCAAAGTCGGATATAGGGTATTGTCAAAACTCATCAGAGACTCATCATAGAATTTATTTATTACGTTCAACGATATAATTCGCCAACGCCTGTAATTGCTGGGTATTAAAACCTTGCTCTGTAAGCGGAGTCAGGGCATCGATCGCTTCTTGATAAAGTTCGTGCGCCTTTTGCTTCGCCGCATCGAGGCCAAGAAGGCTGGGGTAAGTACTTTTACCCAGTGCTATATCCATACCCTGCTGTTTGCCGGTAATTTCACTATCGCCTGTGACATCTAGAATGTCGTCTTGCACTTGGAATGCTAGGCCAATCGCTTCGGCATAACGGTCCAGTGAGGATAAAAACGGGCGACTTTTCTCGCCAGCCGTCAACGCGCCTAGACGAATTGCCGCACGGATCAAGGCACCAGTCTTATGGCGGTGGATCGTTTCCAACGCCTCAAGGTCCAAAGTTTTACCTTCTGCTTGTAAATCTAACGCTTGACCCAACACCATCCCTGCTGCGCCACTCGCGCGGGCGAGTTCAGCTATCATTGCGATACGCGTAGTATCCGGGACTTCAGACAGCGGGCTCTCACTCAGAATAGAAAACGCCTGCGTCAGTAAGGCATCCCCGGCTAAAATCGCGGTATCTTCGCCAAAGGCGATGTGGCAGGTCGGCTGCCCACGGCGTAGGCTGTCATCGTCCATGGCCGGGAGATCATCATGAATGAGAGAATACGCATGAATAAACTCAATTGCCGCGGCCGGCACATCGAGGACCTGCTTATCGACGCCGAACATTTCACCCGTGGCATAGACAAGAAACGGGCGCATTCTTTTACCGCCTAATAATACGCCATGATGCATCGCTTTAGATAAGGGAATTGACTGAAAATTAAGATTCCCTAAACATTCTTGCAAAACACGGTCAATTCGCGAGCGGTAATGCGTCAGAGTTGTGGTGAGGTCCATGATCAGTTTTCCGGCGTGAATGTCGATAATGCAGCCTGCTCATCTTGAGAAAGAAGGATCTGAACGCGTTGTTCTGCGTGTTGTAGCTGCTGCTGACCTTGGCGCGCGAGGGTAACGCCTCGTTCGAACTCGTTGAGAGCCTCTTCAAGAGGGAGTTGTCCGCTTTCAAGGCGCTGTACAATGGCTTCTAGTTCAGAAAGAGAGTGTTCGAAACTGATCGTCGTCGCGGTTTTTTTTGGCATATACAGTACCGGCTTGGTGAGTGAACGATAATTGAGATATATGTTAGCTGACTAGTACTATTTCGCAAAATACTCTGTGTCTTACGACTAAAGCAAGCTATAGCGACCTAAAGATGGTATGCTATGCGCGCTAAAATCAGAGGATAACTCTGACTCCTATTTTAACATATAGACGTTTAATAATTAACGTTTATTCCCACGTAAGTTAGTGCCAATATGAAGTTTATCGTAAAATTATTTCCAGAAATAACGATTAAAAGCCAATCTGTGCGATTACGCTTTATCAAAATCTTGTCCAGCAATATACGAAATGTGCTGAAAAGCGTCGATGAAGATATAGCGGTCGTCCGTCTTTGGGATCACATCACGGTTCGCACGCGTAAACCTGAGCTTAGCGCTGCTGTGGCAGAGGCCTTGACGCGCATCCCCGGAATACATCATGTGCTTTCCGTTGAAGACCGCACCTTTACCAGCCTGCACGATATTTTCGAACAGACCTTGGCGTTGTATCAGTCTCAGCTAGAGGGCAAAACCTTCTGTGTCAGGGCGAAACGTCGTGGTAAGCATGAGTTTACCTCTCACGAAGTCGAGCGTTATGTTGGCGGCGGCCTGAATCAGCATATTGCGTCAGCCTCGGTAAAACTTCAGCAACCTGATATGACCGTACACCTCGAAATTGATCAAGAACGTTTGCTACTGATCAAAGACCGTTACGAAGGTTTAGGCGGTTTTCCAATCGGTACTCAAGAAGACGTTATCTCTTTGATATCGGGTGGATTCGACTCGGGCGTGTCGAGTTACATGCTAATGCGCCGTGGCAGTCGAGTGCACTACTGCTTTTTCAACCTAGGCGGTGCCGCGCATGAAATAGGCGTGCGCCAAGTGGCGCATTATCTCTGGAATACCTTTGGCCGTTCGCATCGTGTGCGCTTTATCGCGATCGATTTTGAGCCGGTGGTAGGAGAAATTCTTGAGAAAGTCGATGATGGTCAGATGGGCGTCGTACTCAAGCGTATGATGGTCCGCGCGGCCTCACAAATTGCCGAGCGTTATGGGGTACAAGCCCTCGTGACCGGTGAAGCATTGGGACAAGTTTCCAGCCAAACTCTCACCAATCTACGTCTTATCGACAACGTCACAGATACTTTGGTGTTACGTCCGCTTATTTCCCATGATAAAGAACATATCATTAAAGTCGCTCGGCAGATCGGTACGGAAGACTTTGCGAAAACAATGCCTGAGTACTGCGGTGTGATCTCGAAAAGTCCTACGGTTAAAGCGGTAAAAGAGAAGATCGAAGCGGAAGAGAATAATTTCGATTTTGCTATTCTAGAGCGAGTCATCTCCGAAGCCCGTAACATCGACATTCGCGATATCGCAGTCGAGACCACGCAAGAAGTGGCTGAAGTTGAATCCGTCAGTGCCTTAACGGCACAGGACTCAATTCTCGATATTCGTTCGATTGATGAGCAAGACGATAAACCATTGATGGTCGAGGGCGTCGAAATTAAATCGATACCTTTCTACAAATTGGCTACTCAATTTGGTGACCTAGATCGTTCACGGACTTGGCTTCTCTATTGTGAGCGTGGCGTTATGAGTCGCTTACAAGCCCTTTATTTGCACGAGCAAGGGTTTACTAATGTTAAGGTCTATCGACCTTAAAAATGAAGGCCTCGATGATGATGAGGCCTTTTTTTATTCCTGATAATTATAAATCCCGACAGGGATCGCCAGATCGTGTGTCAGCGCGTGAGCGGCTTCTTTGTTTATGAGCAGTTCGACGATTTTCAGCGCCATGTCTGTTGCGCATAGTGGGCCTTGACCAGAGAGTAATAAATATCGCGGATCATTGACAACACGGCGTTCCTGCCACTGTGTATGAGCGAGATGTTCCTTATGCTGGGGCAGGCAGGTGACATTCGCCCCACAAAAGCCTGCGATGCTATCAATTATCCCAGGTACGGCATGGCTCATGGCTGCAACGTAGCGGCGTGTCGATGTAAATTGGGCAATGGATTCCACTACCAGGTCACTCTGTGCATAAGTCCGACAACTCTGTTCACCGCCGACGAGTAAAAGTAGCTCGTAGTCCTTATCAACAGCTTGACTCAGCGGTAACTGCGCGGAGAAGGGTAAACCTTCCGCACTCTGTATAGTGAGTGCTCCATCTCCCTCCACACTTGCCACCGTGACAGAAATGCCCGCACGCGGGAGCAATGCTAAGAAGGTTGTGATTTCGATAGCATCATTACCATGAGCTAGGCAGAGTAGTACGGAGGGTATCGCTGGCATAGTCGGATTCCTGTTGTTTGATCCATTGGTAAAGGGCGGTGTGTTGCGGCAAGTTAAGCCCAAAACAGCGTGCACGTTTGAGAAGATAGCCAGTGATATAGTCAACCTCGGTTGAACGCTGGGCTTGGATATCTTGTAGCATCGAGCTGTAGTTACCTGCGGTGGCTTGGATAACATTCACTACGGACTCGAACAGCTGACTGTCATCGGTATGGATCCCTTCGCGATTCATCACGAGCGCGATTTCTCTACACAGAAGGGTGACTTCACTGAGGACGTCCATTAGCTGACCATTCTGACAGTGGTACTTTACCGTTAAAGGATTGATCACGGCGTTAACGGCTAACTTCTTCCAGGCTGAGGTCTTGATATCATCGTACCACGCAACGTCAGGAAGGGCCTGATGAAGAATTTTAGCCAAATCACTGAGCGATGCTGCCGCACTATTTAACGGCCCCAACTGTGTAAAGCCCCATCCTTTATGAAAAGTAGCCGTAGCAGTGCGATAGGCGGCCTGTGTTGTGACGGCGTGGCAAAGCGGTTGAGTTAATTGAGGGAGTTCATCAACCACGCCTAGGCCATTATGCATGAGGATAATGGGGCACTTTTTGGGTAAGAGGGAAATTAGTGGTAGGAGTCCCGAGGGTAACTGCTGAGCTTTTAAGGTAACGAGCAGTAGCTCACACTGCTGTAACTTATGGCTATCATTAACACTAAGCGTGTGCGAAAAACTGTCTTGTTCAGGACTCACTACCTGAAAACGAAAGTGCGGTGCAAAGACCTTTAGCCAACCTTGTACATCGTGGCCCATTCTGATCAGTGCGGAAAGCCAGATTTGTCCCAAAGCCCCGCAGCCTAATACCGTTATTTTCATAAAATTCCCTCGCAATCCCTAGCCATTTCCTGCGGAAGTGTTGTGTCGTCTTTACAGATCGGTATTATGCATGTCAACGAATTAAGAGGAGAAGAAAATATGCCATCTTTCGATATTGTTTCAGAAGTTGAAATGCCAGAAGTGAAAAATGCGGTTGAAAATGCGAACCGTGAGCTATCCACGCGCTTTGATTTTCGTAATGTCACGGCAGAAGTCACACTGAACGAAAAAAATGAAGAGATTACTATCAGCAGCGAGTCTGATTTCCAAGTACGTCAGATCGTCGATATTCTGCGTGAGAAGATGTTAAAGCGCGGTATCGAAGGTGCTGTACTCGACGTGCCTGAGGAGATTACTCACAGCGGTAAAAGCTGGAGCGTCGTGATCAAGATGAAAAAAGGCATCGAAACCGATGTGGCAAAAAAACTGGTTGAGTTAATTAAAGACGCCAAACTTAAGGTGCAAACGCAAATTCAGGGTGAGTCCTTACGAGTGACGGGAAAATAGCGAGATGACCTGCAAACGGCAATGGCAACCGTTAAAGCCGGTAATTTAGGACAACCCTTCCAATTTAAAAACTTCCGCGATTAAGCCTTAGTGCCACTTACCTGAAGGAGGTTCAGGTAAGTGGTAAAGAAGGGGAGGGGTTAACTTGCCGCGATGATCGCTTCTATATCTTGGCGATTTGTCGTTTTGCTATCAATTTTAATGTAAGCGGCATGCTCTTCAGGAATAAGGAGCACGTTGCTCACCCCCGGTGTGTTGCGTAAGCGCTGCTCAAGGGCAATCGGGTCACGGGTAGAGTGGATAACGACACGCAGACTACTCACGTAGGGCGGTTCTTGCATCGTCATGCTAACCAGCAACCATACGATAGCGATTCCTGCACCCAGCAAAAAGACAGCTTGTGCGTCGATATGTTGAAACACCCATCCACCGACGCTTCCGCCAATCGCCACTCCAAGAAATTGACTGGTCGAGTAAATACCCATAGCCGTACCCTTATAACCGGGAGGGGACTCTTTGCTAATCAAAGAAGGAAGAATGGCTTCCATTAAGTTGAAGGCGAAGAAGAAGAGTTGTACGCCAACGACTAATGTCCAGAAATGCGTACCTGCTTGCCATAGCACCAATTCTGCGACGATAAGTAAGGCTACACAGCTGACAAAAACTAGCTTCATCTTACGCTTAACTTCCGCAATGATGATAAACGGGACGACACCAACGAATGCAATGAGCATGGTCACCAAGTAAACTTTCCAATGTTCAGCTGCAGGAAAGCCAGCTTGTTCGAACTCACCAGGTAAGGCCACAAAGCTCGACATCAATAGAATATGCAGGAACAAAATCCCCGCATTAAGCTTTAGCAGCTTCGGATTCGCCAAGACCTTGCGAAAACTGCCCTTTACCATGCCAGACTCGCGATTCAGCACATGCTCTTGTGTTGAAGGGACGATAACAAGTGTGATGATGATACCGAGCGTAGCGAGTACGGCAATCATCCAAAATAGAGCATGAAGGCCTAAGAGATGCGTAACGATCGGCCCTAAGACCATCGCGATGGCGAAGGTGACACCGAAGCTAATACCGATAAAGGCCATCGCTTTGGTACGATTCTGTTCACGTGTGAGGTCGGACAGTAAAGCCATTACAGCTGCGGCAATCGCGCCAGAGCCTTGCAATGCACGACCGAGAATAATTCCCCAAATAGACGTAGTGGTTGCGGCAACGATGCTACCGATGACAAACACCAGTAACCCGCCAACGATTAGGGGTTTACGTCCTACACGGTCGGAGAGCAGGCCAAAAGGGACTTGGAAAATGGCCTGCGCTAAGCCATAAATGCCGATGGCTAACCCAATAAGTCCTTCCGTCGCGCCTTGCAACGCCATGCCATAGGTAGTGAGCACCGGTAATACCATAAACATGCCAAGCATGCGTAATGAGAACACGGTTCCCAGCCCCCAAGTTGCTCGTAACTCGAGCGGGGTCATTTTATTATCGTTCATGACAACCTCTAATTTAATTCTGGTTATAGTCTAAGGAGTTGTTTGGGTTGGGTAAATGAATAGATCTTAAGCTTAGGTAACAAAAAGAAAAGGCGCGAAATTCGCGCCTTTAGAGCTAAATTAGAGATTAGCGCACGTAAGTGAGGAGGTCGGTTGAGCCCGGTCCCATGAAGTCGACTGACATCATGACACTTAACGCGGTGATAGCGACGATAGAGAAGACGAAAAGCTTACGCGCCCAAACCCGATCGTCGTTTTCTGATTTATAGCCTGAGAGGGCCATACCTAGCCACCACAAGCTAACGGCCGCTGCGACGACGAGATACTTATAGCCAGCGTAACCGCCCAGAGAAAGCATTAGAGTCGCCACCATGAACGCGATGATATACAGCGTAATATGGTTTTTAGCGACGGAGATACCTTTAACAACAGGTAGCACCGGAATATTTGCCGCTTGATAATCTTTAAAGCGGAAGATAGCGATGGCATAAGAGTGAGGCATTTGCCATAGGCTAAAGATTGCAAGCAAGATCAATGCGCCCGCATCAAAACTGCCCGTGACGGCGCAATAGCCAATCACGGGAGGTGCGGCACCAGACAGACTACCAATCAACGTACCGTAAACGGAATTACGCTTCATATAGAGACTGTAGACACCGACATAAACCACAAAGCCCATCACCGCTAGCCACATCGCTAGCGGATTAGCACCAAAGTAGAGTACCGCAAAACCAGCAATACCTAACAAGGTGGCGTACGCCAAGCTCACTTTTGTTGAAATGAGCCCCTTCACCAGAACTCGGTTTTTCGTTCTTTCCATCTTGTGGTCAATATCGCGGTCGATCACGTTGTTGTAAACACAACCCGATGCGACGACGAGAGAGACGCCAATCAGTGAAACGAAAAATAAGCGGAAGTCGATACTGCCTTTAGAGGCGAGTAAAAAACCCCCGATCACAGAAATTAAATTTCCGAAGATAATTCCTGGTTTTGTCACTTGTAGGTATTGCTTAATCATTACGAATAACTCAGTTAGTGGGGCATCATGTTGTAGTTAAGGTTCCACATGATCCAGAGCGAGCCCACGACAACAATCAAAATAATGATTGCTGAGAAGACGATAGCCACTAGGTTCCAACCACCTTCAGACTTACTGTCAAGGTGAAGGAAGTAGATCAAATGGACGATAACCTGAACTACCGCACAGATTACAACCACTGCGAGCGTAGTTGAATGTGCTGAACTTCCATCCATCACCATCCAGAAAGGGATTCCTGTCAGGATGATAGAAAGGATGAAGCCAATCATGTACGACTTCACGCTACCATGCGATGCGCCATGTTCCGTTGCTGAATGACTCATTACATGACCCCCATCAGATAGACAATGGTAAACACACAGATCCACACCACATCTAAGAAGTGCCAGAACAAGCTCAGGCACATGATACGAGTGCGGTTAGTTGGCGTCAGGCCACGCGTTGCGATCTGGAACATCAGGACTAGCATCCAAATCAGACCACAAGTAACGTGCAGTCCGTGGGTACCAACCAAAGTAAAGAACGCAGACAGGAAGCCACTACGCTGAGGACCGAAGCCTTCAGAGATCAGGTGATGGAATTCGTTAATTTCCATCCCGATGAATCCTAGACCGCAGAGGAACGTTAATACTAACCAAGCATTGACCGTTCCTTTATTACCTTTATTCATGGCGATAACTGCCATGCCGTAAGTAATAGAGCTTAGGAGGAGTAGGGCAGTCTCACCAAGAACATAAGGCAGTTCAAATATGTCGTGTCCTGCAGGGCCTCCAGCGGTGCTGTTCATCATTACTGCATAGGTTGCAAACAAGGTTGCAAAGATAATGCAGTCACTCATCAGGTAGATCCAGAAGCCAAAAATCTTATTGGCTCCTGCATCGTGATGCCCATGCTCTCCATGGGCGTCGTGGTGTTTAGATAGAGAAGACATTATTTCACACCTGCTTTGCTAAGTTCTTCAAAGTGTTTGTTCTCAATCTGTTCGATTTCTTCAACGGTAACGTAGTAATCCACGTCTTCGTCAAAGCTCTTGATGATCCAGCTCGCCAAGATTCCAACAAAAGAGACAACCGCCAACCACCAGATGTACCAGATCATCGCGAAGCCAAAGATAGTTGCGAAGGCAGCGATAACCACTGCAGCACCACTATTTTTAGGCATATGAATTTCTTCATAGTGCGCAGGTTTCTTGTAGGCTTCACCTTTTTGCTTCATTTCCCAGAATGAGTCACGCTCATTGATTTCTGGAATTACCGCAAAGTTGTAGAACGGAGGTGGAGAAGAGGTTGCCCACTCAAGAGAACGACCACCCCATGGATCCCCAGTCAGGTCACGATTCAGTTCACGGTCACGGATAGAGACGTAGAACATAATCAGCTGGCAAAGGATACCCAGTGCAATCAGGCCTGCACCACACGCTGCCACGACAAGCAGTGGGTGGAACTGTGGATCGATGTTTTGGCTTAAACGACGGGTCATACCCATGAAGCCTAATGCGTACAGCGGCATAAAGGCAACGAAGAAGCCGATGATCCAGAACCAGAAAGAGCGTTTGCCCCATTTCTCGTCTAGCTTAAAGCCGAAGGCTTTCGGGAACCAGTAGGTCACACCCGCCATACAACCGAAGACTACACCACCGATAATCACGTTATGGAAGTGAGCAATCAGGAATAGACTGTTGTGTAAGACGAAGTCAGCACCAGGAACCGCTAATAGAACACCCGTCATACCGCCGACCGAGAAGGTCACGATAAAGCCGATGGTCCACAGCATAGGTGCAGTCATCTCGATACGACCTTGATACAGCGTAAACAACCAGTTGAAGATCTTAACCCCTGTTGGGATTGCGATAATCATTGTCATGATACCGAAGAAGGCATTGACGTTGGCACCCGACCCCATCGTGAAGAAGTGGTGTAACCAAACGATAAATGACAGTACGGTGATCGCAACCGTTGCCCACACCATTGAGGTGTAACCAAACATGCGTTTTTTAGCGAATGTCGCAGTAACTTCAGAGAAGACACCGAACACAGGAAGCACAAGGATATAAACTTCTGGATGTCCCCAAACCCAAATTAGGTTCACGTACATCATCATGTTACCGCCCATTTCGTTAGTAAAGAAATGGAAGCCTAAGTAACGATCAAGGGTCAACAGCGCTAAGGTAACAGTCAGTACTGGGAACGCCGCGATAATCAGAACGTTGGTACACAGAGCTGTCCAAGTAAAGATTGGCATCTTGAACATGGTCATGCCAGGGGCACGCATTTTCAGAATCGTGACGAAGAAGTTAATCCCAGTCAGTGTCGTACCAATACCTGAAAGCTGTAGACTCCAAATCCAGTAGTCGACCCCTACGCCTGGGCTGTATTCAGCACCCGACAGAGGAGGGTAGGCCAGCCAACCGGTCTGTGCGAACTCGCCCACACCCAGTGACAGGTTTACCAAGATGACACCGATTGCCGTGAACCAGAAGCTTAAGTTGTTAAGGAATGGGAAGGCAACATCACGCGCACCGATTTGCAGCGGGACGGCAATGTTCATCAGACCAACAACGAAAGGCATCGCTACGAAGAAAATCATAATCACGCCATGCGCGGTAAAGATTTGGTCGTAGTGGTGCGGCGGAAGGAAGCCTGCTTCGCCAGCTGAAGCAAGAACCTGCTGGCTGCGCATCATGACGGCATCGGCGAAACCACGCAGTAACATCACGAAAGCCATGATGCAGTACATGATACCGAGTTTTTTGTGGTCAATAGAGGTAAACCACTCTGTCCACAGATACTTCCACTTACCGTAGTAAGTGATGGCGGCAACGAGTGCCAGACCAATCAGGATAATAGCGGAGATGGTCACCATGACGATTGGTACGTCGAGGGGAACCGCCGCTAATGTTAATTTTCCTAACATGATTATTCCTCTGCTCCGGCTGAAGCGGTGTGATTCATGTCCATACCAGCGTGAGCAGGCATGTTCATTTTTCCGTGGCTAGACATAAACTTGTCGACAACTTGTGTAAACAGTTCAGGATTAGCATTTGAGAAATATTCCACTGGATTGTTTTCGCTCGGTGCAGCCACCTTCTCAAACTGATCCATGGTAGTCAGCGTATTAGGTGCAGTCTTGACCTTGTCTACCCACTGCTGGAATTCAGCGTTAGTGTTGGTGGCAATGGCTTTAAACTTCATACCAGAGAATCCACGACCACTATAGTTAGACGAGATACCATCAAAAGTGCCTGCTTCGTTCGCAATCAGGTTCAATTGCGTTCTCATTCCAGCCATCGCATAGATTTGGCTACCCAGGGTAGGGATAAAGAACGAGTTCATCACAGAGTTTGATGTGATATTGAAATGCACCGGAGTGTTAGCTGGGAAAGCAATCTCGTTAACTGTTGCAATACCTTGCTCAGGGTAAATAAACAGCCATTTCCAGTCTAAAGCAACGACATCAATTTCGACAGGTTTTACATCGGAAGCGATAGGTTTGCTCGGTTCTAGAGAGTGAGTACTTTTCCATGTCAGCACGCTTAAGAAGACAATGATCAGGATTGGAACAGTCCAGACTACCGCTTCTACTTTATTAGAGTGTGACCAGTTAGGTGAGTATTTAGCGTTTGTATTCGATGCCCGATACTTCCAGGCGAATGCAATTGCCATGAAGACTGCTGGAATGACGACAATCAACATCAAGCCGAAGGCTGTCAGTATTAGTGAACGTTGCTCCAGTGCAATCTGACCTTTAGGATTTAAAAGTGCACTATCACAACCACTCATGAGCAGAGTGGCTGAAAGTAGTGACAAAATCCCCAAACTATTTTTGTATTTCTTGAGTCTCATTTAACGACCTCAATGACAAAGGGCTGTATTGTCGTTTAAGTGTATCTGTATTTTACGGTAACGTTGGGGTAGTGTAAACCTGCTTGAGGTTCTGTCAGTAAAGTGTAGATGGTTATTTGAGACATTTAACAAAATTTATTAACCCATGGAAATTATCAACACCATCAATTAGTTGGCCTTAATATAACAAAAGCCTATTGATAGCCTGTTTTCATTATTCCTTCTGCTATAACTACGCAGTTTGCGTATCATTTACGTAACATAAAAAACCATATCTTGTAGCATTCAGTCATATTTACCTAGTGAGTTTGCAGCCAGTCACTCACTAAACAAGCAATAAACAAATTTTTCGATAAATGGAATTATTCCTAATAATAAAAAAATAAGCATTTTATGTCGCTTTTTTCCGCGCAGCGACATCCAATGCAACTCCCAGCAGCGTGGCTATCGCCGCAATACCAATTCCATAACCTAACAAGGGTTGTGTCATCGGCAATTCAGTTAACTTCAGTAAACCGGTAACGACCATCAAGATTAACCCGATTCCTGCGAGCGTTGTGCCGAATAAGAAGAGCTTGGTGGTTAATGAATAGTAACGAAAGTATTGCGTTCGGGCGACAAACGGAGTCTCTTGATTGAGACTCAGTAACGACGATTTAGCAGCACGTAATAACAGTAAACCAGGCAGCGACGCAACGACTGTAAAGGCATAAAAGCCGGACCAATGCCAGGAGTCGACCAGCCAACCGGCGATAGGGCCGACATAGACACGTCCCACCGCGCTAAGTGCTGAGAGAAGGGCAAACTGCGTTGCTGAAAAACGCCGATTACATAGCGACATCAAGAGGGCTACCGCCGCTGCGGTTCCCATGCCCCCGCACAAGTTTTCAATAAACACCGCAGTACCCATAGACCAGAGATGGCTAGGGATCACCGTGAGCACCCAATAAGCCAGATTACTCACGGCTTGGGCTATACCAAATACCATTAGGGCCCGATACAGACTCCACCTTCTCATCAGCGCCCCGCCGTACAAGGCTCCGACGATAGTCGCAATCAGTCCTAGTGATTTATTTATTAATCCTACGTCGCCAGCACTGAACCCAAGTCCGCGAATGAGGAACGATGTACTTAACGCCCCGGCAAAGGCATCGCCTAGCTTATAAAAAATGATAAGCGTAATCATTAACCAGGCATTGTTACGCTGAAAAAAATCCTTGAGTGGGTCGACGACGGCGTGGCGCAGCGAAAGTGGGGCCGTGGCCGCTTGTGCAGGCTCTTTGGCCAGCAATGAGCCGATAAGTCCGAGGGACATCAGGCCAGCCATCAGAAAGTAGGTATGTTGCCAACCGAGGTAGCGGTCCGCCAGCCAGAGTGCCAGTCCACCCGAGACAAGCATGGCGAGACGATAGCCCAAGACAGTGAGGGCTGCGCCACTACCACGCTCTTCAGCAGAGAGAACATCCGTTTTCCATGCATCGAAGACAATATCTTGTGACGCTGAACAGAAAGCGATCGCGACGGCGAGTAAAGCGAGTGAAAATAATCCCGAACTGGGATTAATGGTCCCCATTGCCGCTATGAGTAAGACCAGCAGTAATTGGCTAGCCACTAACCAGCCTCTGCGCCGACCCACGATAGGGAGAGAATAGCGATCCATTAGCGGGGCCCAGAGGAACTTGAAGACATAGGCCTGACCTACCATAGAAAAAAAGCCAATCGTTTTAAGGTCAATATTTTCGACGGTCATCCAAGCCTGTAACGTCCCCGAGGTAAGTGCGAGAGGAAGGCCGGAAGAAAAACCGAGTAGTAATAATACTGCGGTACTACGGGAGAAAGTGACTAATCGTAGAGGTAAGGTCATGATGAATGGCTGTATGCAGAAAACATACAGCCATACTATCAGCTAGCGAGCGTTTTGTTTAATAAACTCGTGAATTGAAGTGTCGTCTGCCATATCACTAATCACGTCGGTCAACGCGCTGTTTACCGCGGAGGTAATCTTAGCGTTAGTCGCGCTGAATGCTCCCTGAATGTTATTGCTCTGACGGTAAGTTTTCACCTGCTTATTACCGTTTTTCGCAGTAGCAATAATGGAGATATCAGCTTGGGTAGTGATGCTATAGCGGACATTACCTTGGGTAACCTCGGCATAAAGCTTATTCACAATAATTTGTAGGTCTACTGCGCCAGCCGGCCCGACCATATATCCGCGCGCTGTCATCTGCTTCTCTAATACTTCTTGGAGAAGAAAGCGCAGATCGCGAGAAGGGGTTAAGGTAACCAGTTGTCCGTCGCGGTTAACTTTAGCCAGTGCTTGATCGGTACGCTGATCTGCACCATTAATACTAATTGTTACACCCATCAAGCTCGGATCTTGCTGAGGTAAACGAATCTGGGGGGTTACATCGATGGTGTTGCTTGGGGCTGCGCAACCCGCTAGTAAAAATAAGGCCAGTAAGGGGAAACCAAATTTTTTCAGAAGAGCCATGAATTTGCCACTCGAATGTTCATATTAAATTAAACCGCCAATGCGGTACCGTCACTAAAATAGCACGTTTTTTTTTCGTAAAAGTAGTATGTAACAAGAAATAAACGCTACAATTTATTTAAGGTCATTGGATGCCTTAATAGCGAGGGACTTATTATGATACGCGAGACGATTGAAGAAAAACTATTTCAGGCTTTTTCACCTATACATCTTGATGTACAGAACGAAAGTTATCGCCACAACGTAGCGGCCGGATCAGAAAGCCACTTTAAAGTAATTATTGTTTCTGATCACTTCGCGGAGCAGCGTTTTCTTGCACGGCACCGTGCCATCTATAGCATCCTTACCGCGGAGCTAGCGGGCGGCGTACACGCTTTAGCGTTACATACTTATACCCCTAAAGAGTGGGCAGGCCTGCAAGACACCGTTTTATCATCACCGGACTGTCGCGGTGCAGGAATGATTGCTTAAAATTAATGCAGATTTATTAGGCATGCACCCGATTTGTCTCAGAATGTGCCCTTAATTGATAAAATTTACGCAGAATCCTCCCTCGAAACCCTGCCAAATCTCGACTCATATCCTCGATGCCGCTATAATGCGGCGTCTATTTTTCCAGAATGTCTTCGTGACGCTTCTGGTAACAGGGATGTTGTTTAAGCCGTATCAACATAATTTGTTGCGGAACAGCAAATCTTTTTCCTGTTCATTATGAAGCTAATCGAGCACGTGATTTTTTGAGGTAACAAGATGCAAGTTTCAGTTGAAACAACACAAGGCCTAGGCCGTCGCATTACCATGACTATCCCTGCCGACAACATCGAAGGTGCGGTGAAGAAAGAACTGGTTGATATCGCGAAAAAAGCGCGTATTGATGGTTTCCGTAAAGGCAAAGTCCCGATGACCATCATCGAAAAGCGCTATGGTGCTTCTGCGCGTCAGGATGTTCTGGGCGAACTTATGTCTCGTCACTTCATCGATGCGATCATTAAAGAGAAAATCAACCCAGCTGGCGCGCCGAACTATGTACCCGGCGAGTACAAATTGGGCGAAGATTTTACTTACTCTGTCGAATTCGAAGTCTACCCAGAAGTTGAATTAAAAGGGCTAGAGAACATCGAGATCGAAAAACCGGTTGTTGACGTCAACGATGAAGACATCGATGCCATGCTAGACACGCTGCGTAAGCAACAAGCAGATTGGAAAGAAACTGCTCAAGCCGCTACGGCTGAAGACCGCGTAACTATCGATTTCGCGGGTTCTGTCGACGGCGAAGAGTTCGAAGGCGGAAAATCTTCTGACTTCGTCCTTGCGATGGGTCAGGGTCGTATGATCCCAGGCTTTGAAGAAGGTGTTGTCGGCCATAAGGCTGGTGAAGAATTTACTATCGACGTTAAATTCCCTGACGACTATCACGCTGAAACCCTGAAAGGGAAAGACGCTAAATTCGATATCGTTCTGAAGAAAGTTGAAGAGCGCGAATTGCCGGAATTAACTGAAGAGTTTATTCAACGTTTTGGCGTGGCGGACGGTTCCGTTGACGGCCTACGCGCTGAAATCAGCAAAAATATGCAACGTGAGCTGAAAGGTGCCGTGCGTAATCGCATCAAAACTCAAGCTATCGACGGCCTATTAGCTCAAAACGAGATCGACGTTCCAGCAGCGTTAATCGACGGTGAAATCGATGTGCTACGTCGTCAAGCCGCTCAACGTTTCGGTGGTAACGAGCAACAAGCGTTAGAACTGCCACGCGAGCTATTCGAAGAGCAAGCTAAACGTCGCGTCATGGTTGGCTTATTACTCGGCGAAGTGATCAACACTAACGAGTTAAAAGCGGACGAAGAGCGTGTTAACGCGATGATCGCCGACATGGCTGCTGCGTACGAAGATCCACAAGAAGTGATCGAGTATTACAGCACCAATAAAGAGATGATGAACAACATGCGCAACGTTGCGCTAGAAGAGCAAGCGGTTGACTTCATCTTAGAAAAAGCAAAAGTTACCGAAAAAGCTGCGAAGTTCCAAGAACTGATGAACCAACCAGCTTAAGACGTAATAGATTAACGATTGAATTAGGCTCGTGATCGCAAATCACGGGCCTTTTTTTGTCGTACCCCCTTGAAAAGAATTTTCTGAACCGCAGTAATCTACTTCGCGTATTAATAAAAACCTTGTTATGCTTGAATGAATGTAAAATACGCTGAATTAATGGCTGCTGTTACTTAAAGCGACAAGCGTTGCTCAAGAAATTTACCCAGGAGATGGTTTATGTCATACAGTAATCAACCCGAAATGACGCCTGCCCAAATGGCACTGGTTCCCATGGTTGTCGAGCAAACCTCGCGCGGCGAACGTTCTTACGATATTTATTCACGTTTATTAAAAGAACGCGTTATTTTTATGACCGGTCAGGTTGAAGACCATATGGCAAACTTGATTGTTGCGCAGATGCTTTTTCTTGAGGCAGAGAACCCTGAAAAAGATATCTATCTTTATATCAACTCACCGGGTGGCGTGATCACCGCGGGGATGTCCATTTATGATACGATGCAGTTTATTAAGCCTGACGTAAGCACCATCTGTATGGGACAAGCCTGTTCTATGGGTGCGTTCTTATTAACAGCTGGAGCAGAAGGTAAACGCTTCTGCCTACCTAATTCACGCGTCATGATCCACCAACCTTTGGGCGGTTACCAAGGTCAAGCCTCTGACATCGAAATTCATGCGAAAGAAATATTGAAAGTAAAACAGCGTATGAATGAGTTAATGGCTAAACATACGGGTAAAACCCTTGAAGAGATCGAGCGTGACACTGAGCGGGATCGTTTCCTGTCTGCCGCGGAAGCCGTAGACTATGGCTTGGTCGACTCCATTTTAACCCATCGCCAATAGCGGCGAGGGCGATACTGTAATACCAAACGCCGAGCATCAACCCTAAGAGTGATGCTGGCATTGATAACACTGAGAAGAGGCTAACTGATGACTGATAAGCGCAAAGAGGGTTCAGGTAAATTGCTGTACTGCTCTTTCTGCGGCAAAAGCCAGCATGAAGTACGTAAGCTAATTGCCGGACCGTCAGTGTATATCTGTGATGAATGTGTTGATTTATGCAACGACATTATTCGTGAAGAGATAAAGGAAGTTGCTCCGCATCGTGAGCGCGATTCACTGCCAACTCCCCGCGACATCCGCACGCATCTCGATGATTACGTGATTGGGCAAGAAAAGGCGAAGAAAGTCCTTTCTGTTGCGGTTTACAACCACTACAAACGTCTGCGTAATGGCGATACCGCTAATGGTGTTGAGCTAGGCAAGAGTAATATTTTACTGATCGGTCCGACCGGAAGTGGTAAGACGCTGCTCGCCGAAACGTTGGCACGGTTACTCGACGTACCGTTCACTATGGCAGATGCAACAACCCTGACTGAAGCGGGTTATGTGGGTGAAGATGTTGAAAACATCATTCAGAAGTTGCTCCAGAAGTGCGATTATGACGTAGAGAAAGCGCAACGCGGTATCGTTTATATCGATGAGATCGACAAAATCTCACGTAAGTCAGATAACCCTTCCATCACACGCGACGTGTCGGGTGAAGGGGTTCAACAAGCCTTACTGAAACTGATCGAAGGCACTGTTGCTGCTGTACCGCCGCAGGGTGGACGTAAACATCCGCAACAAGAGTTCTTACAAGTCGATACGTCCAAAATTCTGTTTATTTGTGGCGGTGCATTTGCTGGCTTGGATAAAGTGATCGCTCAGCGTGTTGAAACCGGCTCCGGTATTGGTTTTGGCGCGAAAGTTAAAGATCCGTCGAAGAAAGCGGCAGAAGGCGAGTTACTTGCGCAAGCTGAGCCGGAAGACTTAATTAAATTTGGCTTAATCCCAGAATTCATCGGGCGCTTACCGGTTGTTGCTACCCTTAGCGAGCTGAGCGAAGAAGCGTTGATCCAGATTCTGCGTGAGCCTAAGAATGCATTGACCAAGCAATATCAAGCACTCTTTAATCTTGAGGGCGCAGAGCTAGAGTTCCGTGAAGAGGCACTGGTTGCTATTGCTGAAAAAGCAATGAGCCGCAAGACGGGTGCTCGTGGGCTACGCTCGATCGTGGAAGCCGCGTTACTCGAAACGATGTATGAACTCCCTTCTATTGAAGGTGTTGAAAAAGTCGTCATCGACGAAAATGTTATCGCAGGTACTTCAGAGCCGATGTTAATTTATGCTAATCAAGAGGCGCAAGCTTCAGGCGAGTAATTAGTAATAAAGTTAACGTGATACATCTATAAAGGGGAAATTACATTTCCCCTTTATTTTTCTCACCGTTAGACCGTTGAATATCTTAATATCATCCCCATATGTTAATCATCTAGACGTGGTAAGTCACAGAGTTTGGCCTATCAAATCCGCGGAAATTAAACTAAGAGAGAGCTCTATGACTTCTGAGCGTTCCGAACACATTGATATTCCCGTGTTACCCTTACGCGATGTAGTGGTTTATCCGCACATGGTGATACCGTTATTCGTTGGTCGCGAAAAATCTATCCGCTGCTTAGAGTCGGCAATGGATAATGATAAAAAAATCTTACTGGTCGCTCAGAAAGAAGCGACAACGGATGAGCCAAGTATCGATGACCTGTTTACGGTCGGTACCGTAGCCTCTGTTCTACAGATGTTAAAGCTACCCGATGGGACCGTTAAGGTATTGGTCGAAGGGGTGCAACGCGCAACACTGACGGCACTTGATGATAGCCAAGAGTTCTTCACAGCTCAGATTGAATATATTGAAAGCCCGGATATCGACGATGGTGAACAAGAAGTTCTGATCCGTGCTGCGGTGAGCCAATTTGAAGGCTACATCAAGCTTAACAAGAAAATTCCACCGGAAGTACTGACCTCATTAAACAATATCGAGGATGCCGCACGCCTGGCCGATACTATCGCTGCTCATATGCCACTGAAGCTGGCAGATAAGCAATCGGTACTTGAGATGTCAGAGGTTAATCAGCGTCTCGAGTACCTGATGGCGATGATGGAATCGGAAATCGACCTGTTACAAGTCGAAAAACGGATCCGCAATCGTGTCAAAAAGCAGATGGAGAAGAGCCAGCGCGAGTATTACCTGAATGAGCAAATGAAAGCTATTCAGAAAGAACTCGGCGAAATGGACGACGTTCCCGACGAGTTCGAGGCATTAAAGCGCAAAATTGATGAAGCGAAAATGCCTGCAGAAGCGAAAGAGAAAGCAGAAGCAGAGTTACAGAAGCTAAAAATGATGTCGCCGATGTCTGCCGAAGCCACCGTGGTACGCGGTTACATCGACTGGATGGTTCAGGTTCCTTGGGTCGGGCGCAGCAAGGTTAAGAAAGACCTGCATAAAGCGCAAGAGACTTTGGATAAGGATCATTTCGGCCTAGATCGTGTCAAAGACCGTATTCTTGAGTATCTCGCAGTACAAAGCCGTGTCAATAAAATTCGCGGTCCTATTCTGTGCTTAGTCGGTCCACCAGGTGTCGGGAAAACGTCTTTAGGCCAATCTATCGCTAAGGCGACGGGCCGTAAGTACATCCGCATGGCATTAGGTGGCGTACGTGATGAGGCAGAGATCCGTGGGCATCGCCGGACCTATATCGGGTCTATGCCAGGCAAACTTATCCAGAAGATGGCAAAAGTAGGGGTACGTAATCCGCTATTCTTACTCGATGAAATCGACAAGATGTCCGCAGATATGCGTGGTCACCCGGCGTCGGCGCTGCTTGAGGTCTTAGATCCCGAGCAAAACAATGCCTTCAACGATCACTATTTGGAAGTGGATTACGATCTTTCGGATGTGATGTTTGTTGCAACGTCTAACTCCATGAATATCCCAGGTCCTTTACTGGATCGTATGGAAGTGATCCGCCTTTCAGGCTATACGGAAGACGAAAAGCTTAATATTGCGAAAGACCACCTCCTGCCGAAGCAAATGGAGCGTAATGCACTGAAATCGGGTGAATTAACGGTCGAAGACAGCGCAATTATGGGAATTATTCGTTTCTATACACGTGAGGCGGGTGTCCGTAGCTTAGAGAGAGAACTGTCTAAGCTGTGCCGCAAAGCAGTGAAAGCATTGTTACTGGATAAGAAACTCAAGCACATCACGATCAATGCTGAAAACCTGAGTGATTATCTGGGTGTCCAGCGCTTTGACTACGGCCGCGCGGACGAGAGAAATCGTATCGGTGAAGTGACCGGACTGGCATGGACCGAAGTGGGCGGTGATCTGCTGACCATTGAAACCGCAAGTGTACCGGGTAAAGGCAAGCTTTCTTATACGGGTTCTTTAGGCGAAGTGATGCAAGAATCGATTCAAGCGGCGATGACAGTGGTACGTTCTCGCGCAGAATCATTAGGTATCAACAAAGACTTCTACGAGAAACGTGATATTCACGTGCACGTACCCGAAGGAGCAACGCCGAAAGATGGGCCGAGCGCCGGGATCGCGATGTGTACAGCGTTAGTCTCAAGCTTAACGGGTAACCCGGTAAAAGCTGAGGTCGCCATGACGGGTGAAATCACCCTACGTGGACAGGTCTTGCCGATAGGCGGTCTAAAAGAGAAGCTATTAGCCGCACACCGTGGTGGGATTAAGACGGTGTTGATTCCGTTCGAGAATAAACGTGATCTGGAAGAGATTCCTGAGAACGTCATCGCTGATTTAAGTATTCACCCAGTGAAAACAATCGATGAAGTGTTAAAGCTTGCCCTTGAGCGTGCGCCTGAAGGTATTGAAGTCGCCAACGCGCCAGCATAACATGGTACACCTGTCGAATATCGAGTAGCGGTATTCGACATCTCGAAAATTGATTTTTATAGTTTATTCAGAGCATTTACGTTGTTTCACGCGTCGATGCCTGCTATAACAAGCAGCTCATAAGTGAGAGGGGATACTCTCTACGACATGAAATAATAAAGGGGATGTTAACGTGAATAAATCACAATTGGTTGATAAAATTGCTGCTGATGCAGATATTTCCAAAGCAGCTGCAGGACGTGTTTTAGACGCATTTATTGATGCGGTGACTGAATCATTAAAAGCTGGTGATGACGTTGCGCTAGTCGGTTTTGGAACTTTCGCGGTTAAAGAGCGCGCCGAGCGTACTGGGCGTAACCCGCAGACAGGTAAAGAAATTACTATTCCTGCCGGTAAAGTCCCTAGCTTCCGTGCAGGCAAGGGTTTAAAAGACTCAGTTAACTAAGTCTACTTGGCCATGAAAACGATTTCTTTTCATGGAATGAGGACGCGATAACGCTTCTCATGTAACATAGAGGCACATCAAGCGATGTGCCTTTTTTTCGGGTAAGCATTACTGCTTCCCTAGGCCGCATCGGTCAGCGTTAAATTTACACTACAGTGGAGTGTTGCCAAATCATGATGGATAATTTACGCTCAGCGTCGAATCACGTTGTGCTTAAAATCATACTGGGAATAATCATTATTTCGTTCGTGCTAACGGGTGTTAGCAATTATCTCATCGGCGGAACGCATGATTATGCTGCTAAGATAAATGGCGAAACTATCAGCCGCGCCCAATTTGATAATGCGTTTAATAATGAGCGTGCACGTCAGCAGCAACAACTTGGCGACCAATATGCACAGCTAGCAGGAAACGAGCAATTTATGCAACAGCTCCGTCAGCAGGCGCTCTCCCAGCTGATTGACCAAACGCTATTGCAGCAATATGTTCACTCCCTCAATTTAGCGGTAACAGATGCGCAGATTAAGCAAGCCATCTTTGCTGTACCTCAATTCCAAACTAACGGTCATTTCGATAACGCGCTGTACAATTCAGTATTGAGTAGTGTCGGTTATACGCCAGATCAGTACGCCGCTTCACTGCGTAAAAGCTTGGCAAATCAACAACTGGCTCAGGCTGTCGGTAACACCGACTTTGTACTCCCTAGCGAATCTGACCGTATCGTTAATCTTGTCTCGCAGCAGCGTCAAATTCGTCAAGCTAGCATCGATATCAATGCATTAGCGTCACAGCAAAAAGTGAACGACGATGAAATTAAAGGGTATTACCAGTCTCATCAAGACGCGTTTAAACTTCCTGAGCAGTTTAAAGTCAGCTATATCAAGCTTGATGCGAAAACGCTGCAAAAAGACCCAAGCGAACAAGATATTCAGTCTTGGTATGATAGCCATAAGGCAGATTATAGCCAGCAGGGTCGCCAGCGCTACAGCATTATCCAAGTTAAGACCGAACAGCAAGCGAATGACTTATTAAAGCAGCTGCAACAAGGTGCCAACTTTGCTGATCTTGCCACTAAAAATTCACAAGACCCCGTCTCTGCAAAGCAGGGGGGAGATCTAGGCTGGATGGAGATGGACGCAATTCCTGACGAACTAACCTCAGCGAAGTTGACGCAAAAAGGTGCACTGTCAGGCGTAGTAAAAAGCTCTGTAGGTTTCTTGATTATTCGGCTTGATGATTTACAGCCTGAACAGCAACAACCGCTGTCTACCGTTCATCAGGCAGTGGCCGATAAAGTGAAACAAGAAACCGCTATCAGTCAATTTTATGCGTTACAACAGAAAGTAAACGACGCCGCGAGCAACGACAATGGTTCGCTCGCCGCAGCTGAACAGGTCGCGGGTACTAAAGCGGTTGAAACCTCTTGGTTCAGTCAGCAATCGGTGCCGAACGAGCTGAATTTCGATCCCGTTAAAGAAGTTATTTTTAACGGAACCTTACTCGGCGAGCAAGGAACACCAGGAAGCAACTCAAGCATCATCACTGTTGATGGCGATCGTGCGTTCGTACTGCGTATCTCTGCCCATCAGCCAGCGAGTGTTAAACCGCAGGCCGACGTCACGGCGCAGATTACGGATGCAATTAAACACGATAAAGCATTAGCGGCGGCTAAAACCGAGGCTGCTGCGATAATCGCTGAACTGCGTCAAGGCAAACAGACTCGCTTCGATCAGGCTGGCTTAAAATTCGCAGAGACACAAACCCTGCAGCGTAATCAGCAATCAGCTGTGACAGAAGCTGTCTTTGGCCTAACACCTCCGCAAGGTCAAACACCCAGTTATGGTGTTGCTGAAGACGAGAAAGGGAGTGTCGTTATCATTGCTTTAGATAAGGTCACGGCTGGTGAGTTACCCGCGCAGCAAAAAGCGCAGATGGTCGCGGGTATTACTGACAACAACGCGCAACTGGCTTTTACCTCTCTATTAGAGCAGCTACGCCGCGATGCCAAAATTAAGTATGGAGATGCGCTACAAACGCAATAACGCTCCCAACTTTTGATGAGATTCAACATCTATCCAAGGCCGCTTATGCGGCCTTTTCCATTTTTGTTAGTGCTAAGTAGGTTGTCTTTCTCCTTAAGATTAAGCTGTAAGCCCGATTAAACAGGAGATTTACAATGCTCAATAAGACAGTAAGCCGTTTTATTTTTGCACTACTGATGGCCAGTGGTAGTGTGCAGGCGGCTCAACAACAAACAAGCACGGCAGCTAAAGTCGTTAACAGCGCCCCCGTCAACCAACAAGTAGCAATAGATAAGGTCAATCTTAATACCGCTGACGCGGCTACGTTGGCGGGAAAACTCAATGGCGTAGGACTGAAAAAAGCACAAGCAATTGTTGAGTACCGAGAGAAATACGGCCTATTCACGGATGTGAGGCAATTAATCGAGGTTCCCGGTTTTGGTGAGAGCCTCGTTAATCGAGTAATAGCTAACTTAACGTTATAAGAATATGGGGTTACCACGGGTAACCCTTTTATTAAGCTAAGTCGGTTTTGTGCTTAAGTTGCTGCAGGGTATTTTCGGGGGCAGCGAGATAATCAGCTAATCCTTTAGCCCGTAAATGGCAGGCTGCACATTCTCCACATCCCGCACCTGCAATACCATTATAACAAGTCAGCGTCTGGTCTTTTATCAGCGCGAGCTGGCCCCAATAATCAGCTAATGCCCAAGTTTCTGCTTTATTCAGCCACATTAAAGGCGTCTCAAAGCGAACATCTTTAGCCATACCCAGTACGACGGCCTTATTAAGTGCTTTAACGAACTCGTCTCGACAATCGGGGTAACCGGAGAAGTCGGTCTCGCAGACTCCAGTGATCACCGCCTCGGCCTCTACCTGATAAGCATAAATTGAGGCTAAGGTGAGAAAGAGGATATTACGCCCTGGCACAAAGGTACTGGGCAGTTCGGTAGTACCAGGCTGATAACCCGGTACAGGAATGTTATCTCGGGTCAGACTACTAATCGCCAGTTCGTTGAGTAAAGTCACATCGAGGACTTTATGTGCAGTTACCCCTAGCTTCTCGACGAGTTGTCTTGCCACCTCAATCTCTTGTTGATGACGTTGACCATAATCGAACGTAATACAATGAACTTCGTCGTAGTGATGCAGCGCCTGCACCAGACAGGTGGTTGAATCCTGCCCCCCACTGAAGACCACAACAGCCTTTTTCATATTTAAAAACCTCTGAACGAATATTCTGGTTATTTTACCTTGAGAAAGGGAGTCACGGCAAAATTAGCAGTATGATAGCAATCCCGTACTCATCTCATTAGGCGCTAAAATGATAGATAAAACAGACCGCAAGCTACTTGCCTTACTACAAGAAGACTGTAGCCTTTCTCTACAGGCGCTCGCTGATGCGGTAAATTTGACGGCGACACCTTGTTGGAAACGCTTGAAAAAGCTCCATGAGGAGGGCGTTATCCAAGCTCAGGTTGCTTTACTCGACCCCGAGAAGCTAGGCCTTAGTCTATCGGCTTTTATGTTTCTGAAAACACTTCATCATAACCGCGAATGGTACATTCATTTCGTTCAACAGATCACGACAATGCCGGAAGTTCTCGCCTGCCATCGACTTACCGGTGAGTATGACTACTTGCTGCGCATTCAAGTCAAAGATATGAAATGTTACGACCATTTTTACAAAAATCTCGTCAACGGTATCGAAGGATTAAGTGTGGTGACGTCAAGCTTCTCAATGGAAGAGATAAAATATACTACCGCTTTACCCCTATAGCTGCACCATAACAGAGCATGCGCCAAAAGGCATGCACAAAGGCAGTGCGCCAGGCCCTATTTGTAGCCTCCAGCGGCTCCAATCTTGGGATGAATCTTCTCCATGTTGAATATTAACCTTGGCATGTAAATTGCTTTATAAAAATTAATATTGGCAGGATGTCTGGGGATAAGATGAAACTAGTGACGGTAGTGATTAAACCATTCAAGCTTGAAGACGTTCGTGAGGCGTTATCTGCAATTGGTATTCAAGGCTTAACAGTGACGGAAGTTAAGGGATTTGGGCGTCAGAAGGGCCACGCAGAGCTCTATCGTGGTGCGGAATATAGCGTAAATTTCTTACCTAAAGTAAAAATCGATATTGCAATCGCCGAGGATCAGCTTGAGGAAGTTATTGAGGTGATCACTAAGGCTGCTTATACCGGAAAAATTGGCGACGGGAAGATATTCGTTTCTAACTTAGAACGAGTTATCCGTATTCGGACCGGTGAAATTGACGAGTCGGCACTCTAATTTGCGCAGCGCTAGGAGAAAAAAATGAAAAAAATAGTCTCATTGCTTAGCTTTTTTATCGCGCTCGGACTACCGAGTTTAGCCTTCGCCGCCCCTGAACCTACCGCCAGTCCTGCAGATAATGGATTCATGATGATCTGTACCGCGCTCGTATTGTTCATGACCGTGCCGGGGGTTGCCTTATTTTATGGCGGTTTGATTCGCGGTAAAAATGTCTTATCTCTCATGACACAGGTTTCAGTGACCTTTGCCCTTGTCTGCGTGGTATGGGTAATCTACGGCTATTCGCTTACCTTCAGCGAAGGGAATAATTTCTTCGGTGGCTTCCAATGGACGTTACTGAGAGGGATCGAACTTAAGGCAGTAATGGGGAGTATCTATCAATACATCCATGTTGCTTATCAAGCTTCCTTTGCATGCATCACGGTTGCTTTAGTCGTCGGCGCATTAGCTGAGCGAGTCCGTTTTTCTGCGGTGCTAATATTTTCCTTGTTGTGGGTTACCTTCTCTTATTTCCCAATTGCACACATGGTATGGGCAAACGGACTGCTTGCTAAAGACGGCGCTTTAGATTTTGCGGGAGGAACCGTCGTCCATATTAATGCTGCGATCGGTGGATTAGTGGGAGCGTGGGTATTAGGTAAACGTAGCGGCTTTGGAAAAGAAGCGTTTAAACCGCATAACTTACCGATGGTGTTTACAGGCACCGCTATCCTCTATATCGGTTGGTTCGGCTTTAATGCGGGCTCCGCGGCCTCGGCGAATGAAATTGCAGCACTGGCTTTTGTCAATACTATCGTAGCAACGGCAGGCGCTATTCTCGCATGGACATTTGGTGAGTGGGCAATTCGTGGTAAGCCCTCACTACTGGGTGCGTGTTCAGGCTTTATTGCTGGTCTTGTGGCAATCACCCCTGCTTGCGGATATGTAGGCGTAGGGGGGGCGTTAGTCATTGGCATCGTTGGCGGACTGGCTGGTATCTGGGGGGTAACCGGATTAAAACGCTTCTTAAGAGTCGATGACCCGTGTGATGTATTTGGCGTCCATGGCGTCTGTGGCATCGTAGGGTGTGTACTGACAGGCGTCTTTGCATCATCTTCACTTGGTGGCGTAGGCTATGCCGAAGGCGTTACCATGGGCCATCAAGTATGGATTCAACTATTGAGCTGCTTAGTCACTATCGTCTGGTCAGGCGTTGTTGCGTTCATTAGCTTCAAGATTGCTGACGTCACGGTTGGGTTAAGAGTCAGTGAAGATCTAGAGCGTGAAGGGCTTGACGTCAATAGCCACGGTGAGAACGCTTATAACCAATAACGCGTCTCTAGCTTGTTTCTTTCAGCCTGGCTTTCGCCGGGCTGAATTTTTTTCAACATGAATTACTGACGCTGACGAATTATCCCTTCCTGTGCTGTTGAAGCAACTAATATTCCTTGCCGATCATAGAATGCTCCGCGCACGAAACCGCGATTGTTGTGGGCTGAGGGGCTATCGATATCATAAAGTAGCCAATCATTAAGACTGAAGGGACGGTGAAACCACATCGAATGGTCGATTGTCGCGACTTGCATATTTTCCTCTAAAAAACCTTTACCGTGTGGTTGTAACGCTACAGGGAGAAAGTTCAGATCTGACGCGTAGCCCAGTAGAGAGGCATGAAGCCATGAGTGTTGATCAATCAGCCCATTTGCCTTGAGCCAAAGTTGTCGCCGCCCTTCGCAAACATGTCCGCTTAGCGGATTATAGGGTTGGACTGGACGCACTTCGAGCGCGCGTTCGGCACTGAACGCTTTTACGAACTGTTGGTTAATGGTGCTGGCGGAAAGTTGACTCACCAGCTCTTGTTCTGACATTAATTGCTCAGGGGAGAGCACGACAGGAGCGACCGATTGATGAGTAAAGCCCGATTCGTCGCCTTGGAAAGACGCTGTCATATAAAAAATGGCCTGATCATTCTGTATCGCTTTAACCCGTCGAGCACTCAAACTGCGACCATCCCGTAGATTTTCTACCTGATAAGTGATGGGGAGAGTGCGATCCCCCGGACGAAGAAAATAGCTATGACATGAGTGAATAGGGCGGTCTGATGTCGTGGTCTGCTGCGCGGCTCTAATCGCCTGTGCAATGACTTGACCACCAAAAACTTGGCGCAATCCTAAATTTTCGCACTCTCCAATAAACTGGTACTCCGTCTCTTTTTTTAAGGCTAACAATTCAGTGAGTAGGGTAAGTGCTTGACTCATTTATCTATCCTCTAAGAAGTCGTCGACGGAATATGTCTGATATATCTTTAATTAAATTCAAAAAATTCCGGATTATACGGGCAGATTTCCGATTATGTGCCACAATTATTTTGTTACGATAGCGACCCTATTGGCAAAAATACAACAATATTGTGGTCAAATTGGTTCAAAAGGAGAAGACATCAATGAAAACTAAACACGTATTGGGCGGACTACTTATTTCTTTAGCAGTGACATCCTGTGCAAGCCATAGCGGAGCCCCGGTTCCTGTTGCTAACGATCCTACGACGCAAGCTGTTGCGCCATTTCAACTAAGCGGCTCGGTATTTGTTCGTCAGCGTATGGCAATTCCTGCAAATGCAGCACTGACCGTGACCTTATCTGATATTTCTGGTGGCCCTGGAAAAACGAAAGTCTTGGCACAACGCGTGCAAACGCTTTCTGGTAAACAATCTCCATTTAGTTACGTGCTCCCTCTGCAAGGGGTACAACTCGGAACGGGTAGCCAAGCGCTGCTGACTGCCGCCATTACCTTAAATGGTAAGGTGATCTTCACCTCCGAGACGCTACAACCTATTACCAGCGTGGCGAGCCAGAAGAAAGACATTAATCTAGTTGCGGTACCGCAAGTTGCCTTACCGGTAGCGGCGCAATAAGTCGATTACCCTCATCGCTGGTAGCTTAAGGCTGCCAGCGATATATCCTCATGTTGATCTTACCGACGTTATCCACGACTACCCCTTCTTGGCGCAATGCTGCTGCTTGCGAAAACAATTGTTCACCAGTCAGCGATATTTTTCCTTGTTGAGAGACCACTCGATGCCAGGGAAGTTGAGATTGTGCGGGGAGGTTGTTTAAGATCCTGCCGACCTGACGCGCGGCTCGTGGATGGCCCGCTAGACGTGAGACATCACTATAGCTTGCGACATTCCCATAAGGAATAGACCTTATAACAAGCCAAACGCGTTGTTCAAAGGAGGGGTCTGACTGTGACATGGTGTAAATATCCGATTAATGACTGAGTGTGCTTAATAAAACAACGGTTAGTGCCGCGACGCTTGCATTTCTGCCGCCCATCTACCATAATCTCCCTCGCTCTTAGGAGCAACTCAATGGGGACCTTGTTGGTTCTCCCGCAATGTTAACCTGTTAACCCGGTCAGGTCCGGAAGGAAGCAGCCGCAGCAGGTAACACATGTGCCGGGATGTCGCTGGCAAGGGCCCCACCCAATTACTCCCCCTACCTCTCTAACTTCTATTATGGCATCCTTGCCACTTCGTTATTCATTCTATTGATTATCGAACATATTTCCATACTGTCGCGGGAACTTTATCGTAGAGCTTATTCATGGTCAGTTCGGCGAGGCGATGATCGGCTGCCGAGTAAAAAACGACCAGCTCCACATCGGATAACTCGTATTTATTTTTTTCAATCACTCTTTCAAGCGTTTCAATAGAACGGCAGCGTCTTAGACGCATTAAATAATCGGTCTTGGTTAAAGGCAAGGTGTTGGAGTTCATTATTGTTAGTTACTCATACTTATTTATTGTTTTTTGTTAGATGCTCGAAAAGAGTTTCTGATGTCTGCTTCCATTGCATAATTTCTTTAGGTGTTACTCCATAATTTCCAAGGAGTTGTGAAGAATAGTCCAAAAATTCGTCCAGCGCTTCTATCAATGCAGCGTCTTGTGCGTATTTAATTCTATAATTGATCCCAACGTCTGCGATATGTTCAATAAAATCATTTAATATTAAAGATTCTGTTGCCGTAGGATCGTTGACAGTGAACGGGGTATTTTCACCCAACAATATTTCACACTCGGTATAGAGTTTGCTACACAGATAATGCAGTTGCGCAATATCGAAATACTTTGGCGTATATTCATCCATTGTTCACCTCTTCATCTACAGATTACAAAGTGACTCGTGTTTGGCACCAGAGTCTTTTCTCGTTCACTTTGAGGTGCTAGGGTCCGCTTGGTGTAGGACTTCTACTATTTTAAAGTAAAATTCCTTGAATAAGATAGATTTTAACTATCGACGCGAACGTTATCATTATAAACCACTTAGCGAAAATCAAAAAGACTTCGTCAAAATACCCTCTAAAAATCCGCCTTTATACGATAAAAAAGGGCTGCATAAGCAGCCCTGAGTAAAGAGAGTAGGGGATTACTCTTTATGTGTTTTCTTCTGTCCACTGAAACGTCGGCGAACAACGACGAAGAATACAGGGACAAGGAAGATAGCCAAGCAAGTCGCGGTCATCATCCCACCGAGTACCCCAGTACCCACAGCATTCTGTGCGCCTGAGCCCGCACCTGAGCTAATGGCTAAGGGTAGGACACCCAGCATAAAGGCCATGGAGGTCATAAGGATTGGACGCAAGCGCATGCGTACTGCATCCAACGTAGCCTCCATTAACCCTTTACCTTCCTTCATCAGATCAACGGCGAACTCGACGATTAGGATGGCATTTTTTGCGGAGATCCCGACGGTCGTGAGTAATCCGACCACAAAGTAAACGTCATTACTCATCCCTCGTAATGTCGTGAAGGCGAGTGCACCAATGACCCCCAGTGGTACGACGAGCATAACGGCAAAAGGAATCGACCAGCTCTCGTACAAAGCAGCTAAACACAGGAAGACGACGATCAGGGAGATCGCATAAAGCGCCGGTGCCTGGTTACCGGACATGCGTTCTTGATAAGACATCCCCGTCCATTGATAACCGATACCCTGTGGAAGCTTGCCGGCCAATTGTTCCATCAAGCCCATTGCTTCACCGGAACTTTTTCCTGGCGCCGCCTGACCGAGTATTTCTAAGGACGGCAGTCCATTGTAACGTTCTAATCGTGGTGAACCGTATTGCCATTTCGCACTGGTAAAGGCCGAGAACGGCACCATTTCACCATCGCTATTGCGCACATACCACTTGTTGATATCGCTAGGCAGCATACGAGAATCAGCTTCGCCCATCACGTATACTTTCTTAACCCGTCCACGGTCAATAAAGTCGTTGACGTAGTTACCGCCCCAGCTTGCGCTGAGTGTGGTGTTGATATCGGAGATAGACACACCGAGTGCACGGGCCTTCTCTTGGTCAACGATCAACTTATACTGTGGCGTATCTTCTAAGCCATTAGGACGCATACCGACTAATACGTCAGGATGTTGAGCCGCCATTCCCAGTAACTGGTTCCGAGCTTGCATCAACTTATCGTGACCTAAGTTAGCATTATCGACCAGCTCGAAGTCGAAGCCAGTTGCGTTCCCAAGCTCGATAATCGCTGGGAGGTTAAACGGGATAACAATCGCATCTTTAATCTTGCCCAGAGCGACCATGGCCCGACCTGCAATCGCATCGACCTTATCCGCTGCAGCCGTACGCTCTTCCCAAGGCTTGAGGCTTAAGAATGCAATACCCGTATTCTGTCCGCGTCCCGCAAAGCCGAAGCCATTGACGGTAAAGACGGATTTTACGGTATCTTTCTCGTTAGTTAGGAAGTAATCGGTAACTTGGTCTAGGACTTTTTCCGTACGCTGTTGCGTTGCCCCCGCCGGTAGCTGTGCTTGGACGACAAGTAGCCCCTGATCCTCTTCCGGTAGGAAAGAGGTGGGAAGCTTCATGAACAGCCAAACCATGCCTGCGAAGATCACAACGTAGATAATCAAGTAACGACCAGTACGACGAATGATATGACTAACACTGTTTACATAGTGATTAGTACTCTTATCGAACATCCGGTTGAACCAGCCAAAGAAACCTTTCTCTTTATGGTCGTTGCTACCATGTTTTTTAAGTAACGTTGCACAAAGCGCCGGCGTCAGTATCATCGCGACCAGCACCGACAGTACCATCGCCGAGACAATAGTGATTGAGAACTGGCGGTAGATAACCCCAGTCGAGCCACCGAAGAAGGCCATTGGAATAAATACTGCAGAAAGAACTAGCGCAATACCGACTAACGCACCCTGAATTTGCTCCATCGAGCGTTTAGTGGCTTCTTTCGGATCGAGTCCTTCCTCCTCCATCACCCGTTCAACGTTTTCGACCACGACAATCGCATCATCGACTAATAGACCGATGGCGAGTACAAGGCCGAACATGGTGAGGGTGTTTATTGAGTAACCGAAGGCACTGATTATTCCAAAGGTTCCCAGTAACACCACCGGAACCGCGATAGTCGGTATCAGTGTTGCGCGGAAGCTTTGCAGGAACAGATACATCACTAAGAAAACCAAGATGATGGCTTCAAAGAGCGTTTTTACCACTTCAAAGATAGAGATCTTAACGAACGGAGTGGTGTCATAAGGATAGACCAGTTTCATCCCATGTGGGAAGAAGGGCTCCATCTCTTTTAGACGCGCTTTCACCGCATTGGCGGTATCCAGTGCATTGGCACCCGTGGCGAGCTTAATCCCTAACCCCGAAGCGGCGTGGCCATTAAAGCGTGCCACGACCTCGTAGTTCTCGCCGCCTAACTTAATAGTGGCGACATCACGGAGTCGCACGGTAGAGCCATCAGTGTTCGTTTTAAGCAAGATCTTGCCAAATTCTTCCGGACTTGTCAGACGAGTCTGTGCAATGATCGAAGAGTTTAACTGTTGATCCGCGACCGCTGGAGCACCGCCTAACTGACCCGCTGAAACTTGGGAGTTTTGCGCTTTGATCGCCGTAATGATATCGCCCGGAGTCAGGTTGTAATTCACCAGCTTCGCGGGGTCCATCCAGATACGCATCGCATACTGCGCACCGAACAGTTGCGTGTCACCGACACCCGTCGTCCGGCTAATCGGATCTTTAATATTAGAGGAGATGTAGTCAGCAAGGTCGTTCATGTCCATACTGCCGTCTTCGCTGACAAAACCCGCGACCATCAAGAAGCTACTTGAGGATTTTTGAACGTTAATCCCCTGTTGTTGAACTTCCTGCGGCAGCAAAGGCATCGCCAGTTGCAGTTTGTTTTGAACTTGAACTTGCGCAATATCGGCATCGGTCCCTGAGGCAAAGGTCAGCGTTAGCTGTAAGTTGCCTGAAGAGTCACTGTTAGAGGACATGTATAGCAGTCCGTCTAAGCCGTTCATATTCTGCTCGATAACCTGAGTAACAGAATCTTGTAGTGTTTTCGCATCTGCACCTGGATAGGCCGCACGAATTTGTACCGCTGGAGGTGCAACTTCGGGATACTGCTCGATCGGGAGTTTCATGATCGATAGCGCCCCGACCATCATAATTACGATGGCGAGTACCCAAGCAAAAATGGGGCGATCTATAAAGAACTTAGCCATATGTCAGTGGCTCCTGTTAACGCAAAATTATTCAGACTGCGTCGCGGCAGTATCGTCTTTCTGGTCAGCGCTGACTTCTTTTGGCGTAACCTTAGCGCCTTGTGCGACACGCTGGACACCAACAGAAATTACCCGGTCACCAGCTTTTAAGCCTGACGTGATCAGCCATTTATCGCCGATAGCCTCTTGAGCGGTGACGGGACGAACATCGACTTTATCATCGGCATTCACCACCATCGCTGTGGCTTCTCCAGTTGGGGTACGTGCGATCGCTTGCTGAGGAACGAGTAAAGCATTCTGATTAACGCCTTCCTCTACGCGAGCCCGAACAAACATTCCTGGAAGAAGGCTATGGTCTGGGTTAGGGACGATGGCGCGTAAGGTGATTGAGCCCGTAGTCTGATCAACCGTCACATCGGAAAATTCCAACGTGCCTTTTTGCTTTAAGGTCGTTCCATCGTTTAAAACGATAGTTACCGGCGCTTTACCTGCACCTTGCTTCAATTCACCCGAGTTGAGCTGGTTACGTAGACGCATAAAATCGTCGCTAGACTGGGTTAAATCCACATACAGCGGGTCAAGTTGTTGAACCGTTGCCAACGCATTCGTTTGCCCATTTTGTACCAAAGCCCCTTCGGTGACCGCTGTTTTACCAATCCGGCCTGAGATAGGTGAAGATACTTTCGTATAAGCAAGGTTAATTCGAGCATTCTCAACCGCGGCTTGAGCAGAACGGACTGCAGCGTTATTTTGTGCGAGCGTTGCAGAGGCCGTGTCATAATCTTGTTGGCTGATGTATTTCGTCCCAAGTAGGGGCTTATAACGTTGTAGCGTTACTTGGGCGATACGTGCATTCGCTTGCGCTTTAGCTAAATCGCCGACTGCGCTGTTGTAGGCGGCTTGATAGGGCGCTGGATCGATTTGGTAGAGGGATTCACCGGCTTTAATATCCGTTCCCTCGATAAAATTACGCTTTAAAATGATCCCTGATACCTGAGGACGTACTTCGGCTACACGATAAGCAGAGGTTCTTCCTGGTAATTCAGTCGTCATATTCACAGGCGCGGCTTTCAAAGTGACAACACCGACTTCAGGCGCAGATTTTTGTGCTGGCTGCTGTGATTTATCATCACAACCACTCAGCGCAACTGCCCCTGAAAACATCAGGATTGCTGCCAGAGGGGTTAATCCTCTGTTCATTTTCATAGTCAAAACCTCTACTCGTCCGGTATTAAGTCCACGACAATAAATAGTGTCGTGAAATGTGTGTAAAAATACTGCGTGTTATAGTACATATATACATGAATGTATGTAAGTATTAGTGCAACAATTATTCTAACAATAACGCAGAATTTAAAGCTAAATAATTCACTATGGCACGAAAAACCAAAGCACAAGCACTTGAAACGCGATCCTTACTCATTGAAGCGGCCATTGACTGCTTCGCTAGTCGAGGTGTATCCGCGACATCACTGTCTGATATTGCCGAGCATGCTGGCATGACACGCGGTGCTATTTATTGGCATTTTAAGAACAAAACGGATCTTTTCAGGGAGATTTGGACAAACAGTGATGAAGAAATTGATCGTCTTCATGTTGAGTTTGCCTCTCTCTATCCTAACGATCCTTTGGGGCAATTAAAGCACTTTTTGATTTCTTTTCTACAATCTCTCGTCACCGATGAACGCCGACGTAAAATCATGGAGATTATCTATCACAAATGTGAGTTTGTGGGAGAGATGCAATCGATGAACCAACTTCAACAGAAGTTAGTGTTGGAAGATTACCCTAAAATTACAGAAAACCTTTCTCTTTGTGTTAGAGCTAAACAATTACCGGCCGAGTTAGATACTTTTCGCTCTGCCGTTGTCTGTCGCGCCTATATTACTGGAGTCATTGAGAATTGGCTCTTCTCTCCATCGAGTTTCGATATGACCGAGCAAGCCCCTTTTTTGGTGCAATCGATGATCGATCTCTTACAGTTTAGCCCGACATTACGGCAGAATGTTTAGTCTGCAGAGGGGCTAATTTCTTCTTGATCGCGCTTATGCTGAAAATCTTTCTGGACGATTTTCAGCGCATCTAAAACTACTTGAGCAGGAAGTTGCTGATTTTCGAGGATCATAATCAAATCGATCGCAAGTTGCGTCTCGATCGGTGCTGAATGTAACGACATAGATAGCCTAAAAAGTGAGTAAGAGTCTCAGCCAACTAACGATTGCTGCGCGATAATTTTTTCCAAGAATAGTCTTTTTGTGCAGTTTGGCAACGTTCTAAGCGCTGGCGGGTAATATCGAGTGTTAACAGGAATTGCTGCTGCTCTTGGAAACCGGTGGCTGTCGCCACTTTTTCTTCCAACTCTGCGACCATCTCTAACAGCCTACGTTCATAGCCTGCTAGCTGCTCTTGTTGAGTCGTCGTAGCTTTTCTTTTAATCGGCAATGAGTTAAGGACTTTTTGCAGCGCTTGGCACTGCTCAACGAGGTGTTCGAGCTGCCATGTTTTGATTGTCGCCGAGTGAGCATCTTGTTCAAGAGAGGCTAAGGACGCTCGGCATTCATCGATATAGTCACTGAGTACTGGGTGAGAGTGTTTGAAAAGTGGCCGCTGGAAACTCATTTTTTTTAAGCGCGGGTTTCCGGAGCGTTTAACCTGTTGGGCAAGGTGATCGAGGAGTGTGTGCAGCTGGTTAGTGATCACTTTCTGGTTCATAGAGTTGCATTTATCCTATACTTTGCTTAAATTTGACGGTTTTGATGCGTAGGCGGCAAAATCTACACCGCATTTATCCCGTTAATTGAGGGCGCCACACACTTCACATGTCACCAGGCACAATATCATGACCACTACACACCACGCTCAACTTACACTTATTAAAGACAGTATTCGCAGTGTACCCGACTACCCAAAGCCAGGCATATTATTTCGTGATGTCACAAGCCTACTCGAAGATCCACAAGCATATGCTGCGACGATAGCGCTTCTGGTCGCCCGTTACCGTGACAAAGGGATTACCAAGGTCATCGGTACGGAAGCTAGGGGCTTCTTATTTGGTGCGCCTGTGGCATTAGGACTAGGCGTTGGATTCGTTCCCGTTCGTAAACCAGGTAAACTTCCGCGTCCGGTTTGGCAGGAAACTTACGTATTGGAATATGGTACGGATGCGCTTGAAATACACCAAGATGCGTTAACCGAGCACGATAAAGTTCTGGTGGTCGATGATCTCTTGGCCACCGGCGGTACGATCGAGGCAACGGTCAAGCTGATTCGTCGAGCGGGTGCACAGGTTGAAGATGCTGCTTTTGTCATCAATCTGTTCGACCTTGAAGGCGAGAGCCGTCTTAAGAAGCTCGGCCTTAATTGCTTCAGTGTCGTTGACTTCCCTGGACACTAATTCCTCTCGCGAGCGTCGCCCAAAATTAGATGGGCAACGCTCAGTCAGACTGCTAAACTGGCTCGATTATACAAAAGATAGTACTGTCATGTGATGGCTGGGCTCTGTGCGCGGTCGTCGGTATTTAACTCCTATCAAGTGATACGTTCTCCATGAGTTATCAGGTTCTCGCACGAAAATGGCGACCACAAATTTTTTCTGATGTTGTGGGTCAGGAACATGTATTGACTGCGCTAGCTAATGGCCTAAACCTTGGCAGACTGCACCATGCGTATCTCTTCTCCGGTACGCGAGGCGTCGGTAAAACCAGTATTGCTCGGCTGTTTGCGAAAGGATTGAACTGCGAAACAGGTATCACTGCCACGCCCTGTGGACGATGTGATAACTGCGTTGAGATTGAGCAAGGCCGCTTTATTGATCTTATCGAAATCGATGCGGCTTCACGTACACGCGTTGAAGATACGCGTGAGTTATTGGATAACGTCCAATATGCGCCAGTCCGTGGTCGTTTCAAAGTCTATCTGATCGACGAAGTGCATATGCTGTCGCGTCATAGCTTCAATGCGTTGTTAAAAACGTTAGAGGAGCCGCCTGAGCATGTTAAGTTTCTGCTCGCCACGACCGATCCGCATAAACTACCGGTCACTATCTTGTCGCGTTGTCTGCAGTTCCACTTAAAAGCCCTTGATAGCGAACAGATTCAGCAGCAACTCACGCATATCCTCGATAGCGATCATATTACGTTCGAAACCCGTGCGTTACAGTTGCTAGCACGGGCCGCTCAAGGTAGTTTGCGTGATGCGCTAAGCCTACTTGACCAGGCGATTGCCGCTGGAGATGGGTGTGTTACCGACCACGATGTGATGCAGATGCTCGGCACCCTCGATGATGAGCAACCCTTAGGGTTGGTCGCCGCGATAATCAAGGGTGATGGTGAGCAGGCGTTATCTCTGGTGGCTGAGGCCGCCAGTCGTGCAACGGAATGGGATGCTCTGCTCGCAGAGATGCTCAGGATATTGCATACCGTCGCCATGTTACAATTGCTTCCTGAGTCGTTAAACGATAGCTACCGACAGCATGAGACGCAGTTGCGTGAGTTAGCCCGCCGTGTCCCGCCTGAAGATTTACAGCTTTACTACCAAATTGTTCTGACGGGGCGTAAGGAGCTGCCACTCGCGCCCGAGGCAAGAATGGGGATTGAAATGACGCTGCTGCGGGCACTCGCCTTTCACCCTCAAGCCGTCGAACCGCCAGAAGCCAAGAACGTCACGCATGTGATCGAGCCGCCTGTGCAGAAGCCGGTTGTGCCAAGCTCTTCACCTCCGCCGACACCAGCGGCAGGTAACGATGCGACCAGTCAGCTTTTACAAGCGCGGACGGCATTGATGCGGCAAGGAGCTTCCCAAGTAAAAAAGAGTGAGCCGGTTGCGTCAAGTCCGCGACCGGCTCAATCGGCGTTAGAACGTTTAGCAACACTGACTGAACGTAAGGCCTCTTCGACGTCTCGCCAACCGGCGGTCGTGGAGCAAAAGAAAGAGAGCTATCGTTGGACGTCCAAACGGGTAGAAGAAGTCGTTTCGCAGCCTATCGCGACACCCAAAGCATTACGTAGTGCGCTGGAGCACGAAAAAAATCCGGAATTAATGCAACAGCTGATTGCCGAGACCTGTCAACGGGATCCGTGGGCGGCACAGATTGGTGAGATGCAGCTCCCAAAATTAGTACAACAGTTGGCATTGAATAGCTGGAAGCACCAAGTTGATTCACAGATCGTGATTAACTTACGCAGTCATCAGAAACACCTGAATTCGAGCTCGGCGCAACAGGTTCTCAAACAAGCCTTCGAGGCATTATTGGGAGAAACGGTTGAACTGACGATTCAGTCAGACGATAATTCGCAACAGTTAACGCCGCTCGAGTGGCGTCAGGTCATCTATGAAGAACGTTTATTACAGGCTAAAGCCGCTGTGATTAACGATTCACATATCCAGACCTTGCGCAAAATGTTTGATGCAGAGTTAGATGAAGAAAGTATACGTCCCGTTTAATACCGCGACGGTCATCATTTGATGGCTGTGGCCTTAGCAGAGAGAGAGCATTATGTTTGGTGGTAAAGGTGGTCTGGGCAACTTAATGAAGCAAGCCCAACAAATGCAAGACAAGATGTCACAAGTGCAGGAAGAAATCGCTGCGTTAGAGGTGACGGGTGAGTCAGGTGCGGGCTTAGTCAAAGTGACGATTAACGGTGCCCACAACTGCCGCCGTGTCGAAATCGATCCAAGCTTATTGGAAGACGATAAAGATATGCTGGAAGATCTCGTGGCAGCAGCGTTTAATGACGCGGCACGCCGTATCGACGAGACACAAAAAGAGAAGATGGCTTCCGTCTCTAGCGGAATGCAATTACCTCCTGGCTTTAAGATGCCTTTCTGATGCAATCCAGTCCATTACTGGAAGCGTTAATGGAGTCCCTACGCTGCTTACCGGGCGTAGGGCCCAAATCGGCGCAGCGCATGGCGTTTCATCTGCTACAGCGTGATCGTAGCGGGGGGATGCGTCTAGCTCAGGCCCTAACGACAGCGATGTCGGAGATCGGCCATTGTCAGCTGTGTAGGACCTTTACCGAAAAAGAGGTCTGCGCGATCTGTACCAATAGTCGCCGCCAAGAAAACGGTATTATCTGTGTGGTAGAAAGTCCCGCAGATATACAGGCCGTTGAATCCACCGGGCAGTTTGCCGGTCGCTACTTTGTCTTGATGGGACACTTGTCTCCTTTAGACGGAATCGGCCCCGACGACATCGGTTTAGATATTCTCGAACAGCGACTGCAAGCGGAAACGTTGACCGAAGTGATCCTTGCGACCAATCCAACGGTTGAAGGCGAAGCGACGGCGAATTTTATTGCTTCGCTTTGTCGGCAATATGGGGTGGATGCAACGCGAATTGCCCACGGTGTCCCTGTTGGTGGAGAGCTAGAGCTAGTCGATGGTACGACGCTCTCACATTCGCTCGCAGGAAGACAAAAGTTCAAATATTAATCACTTGCTGATGTTATTCCTCGCATCAGCTTGAAAAGCCCAAAAACAGTCCCCATCTCCTCTAACAACATAATTAACCCATCATTTTGTTGAGGATGAATAATAATGAAAGGTCAAGAAACCCGTGGCTTTCAGTCAGAAGTAAAACAACTTCTGCATCTCATGATCCACTCTCTCTACTCAAATAAAGAAATTTTCCTCCGTGAATTGATCTCCAATGCCTCAGACGCCGCTGATAAGCTGCGTTTCAAGGCGCTGTCCAATGCCGATCTCTATCAAGGTGATGGCGACCTGCGTGTTCGCCTATCCGTTGACAAAGAAGCCCGTACGCTGACCTTGAGCGATAACGGCATCGGTATGACCCGCGAAGAAGTGATCGAGAACTTAGGAACGATTGCGAAGTCAGGGACTAAAGCCTTTCTAGAGTCTATGGGCTCAGACCAAGTCAAAGATAGCCAATTAATTGGCCAGTTCGGTGTCGGTTTCTATTCAGCATTTATCGTCGCTGACAAAGTGACGGTGCGTACCCGTGCGGCGAGCGCTGCGGCCGATCAAGCTGTGTACTGGGAATCAGCAGGAGAGGGCGAATACACCCTTGCAGATATCGAGAAAGCCGACCGTGGGACCGAAATTACCCTGCATCTGCGTGAAGGTGAAGATGAGTTCTTAGATACTTGGCGCGTCAAAAATATTGTTGGTAAATACTCTGACCACATCGCCTTACCGGTAGAAATCGAAGAAAAAGATGAAGAAGCCGATACCACCACGTGGGAGAAAATCAACAAAGCCCAAGCACTGTGGACCCGGAATAAGTCCGAGATAAGCGACGATGAGTATAAAGAGTTCTATAAACATGTCTCTCATGACTTTTCCGATCCATTGATCTGGAGCCACAACCGTGTCGAAGGAAAACAGGAGTATACGAGCCTGCTCTATATCCCTTCCCAAGCACCGTGGGACATGTGGAATCGTGATCATAAACATGGCTTAAAGCTTTACGTGCAACGCGTCTTTATCATGGATGACGCCGAGCAATTTATGCCGACTTACTTGCGTTTTGTTCGTGGCCTGATTGATTCTAACGATCTTCCACTTAATGTCTCACGCGAAATCTTACAAGATAGCCGAGTCACGCAAAGCCTACGCACAGCACTGACCAAACGTACGCTACAGATGCTTGAGAAGCTGGCGAAAGATGATAGCGGTAAATACCTTTCTTTCTGGAAAGCTTTTGGCTTAGCACTCAAAGAAGGCCCTGCTGAGGATCCGACTAACTTACCGACCATTGCTAAGTTACTGCGTTTTGCCTCGACGAAGGCCGACAGTTCAGAGCAAACAGTAACGCTCGACGAATACGTTGCACGTATGGCTGAAGGACAGGAAAAAATCTACTTTATTACGGCTGATAGCTATGCTGCGGCGAAGAATAGCCCACACTTAGAGCTGTTCCGTAAGAAAGGGATTGAAGTATTACTGCTTTCTGATCGGATCGATGAGTGGATGATGTCTTATCTCACCGAGTTCGATGGTAAAGTCTTCCAATCGGTCAGCAAAACCGATGACTCTTTAGATAAGCTAGCAGATGAAGAGACTGAAGCGCAAAAAGAGAGCGAGAAAGCCTTAGAGCCATTTGTCGAACGCGTTAAAACTCTGCTTGGCGAGCGAGTCAAAGAGGTTCGTCTCACACACCGCCTCACTGATACTCCGGCCCTTGTGGTCACCGATGCCAATGAGATGAGTACGCAGATGGCAAAACTTTTTGCCGCTGCAGGTCAAGAGGCTCCCGAGGTGAAATATATCTTCGAGATCAACCCTGATCACCGCTTGGTGAAGCAGGCTGCCGAGACTCAAGATGAATCACGTTTCGCAGACTGGATAGAGCTGTTGCTGGATCAAGCGCTATTCGCTGAGCGTGGAACCTTGGAAGATCCTAACCAATTTATTCGTAGAATGAATCAGTTACTCCTCGCGTAATCCCCCCTATCAGGCGTCGTGAAAGCGACGCCTTGTCTTGTGGTGAATGCAACATAGTGTTATTTTTGCCACTTCATAAAGTTTAGTGCAATTCGCAAGAGGTATTACGCAATGCGTATTATTTTGCTCGGAGCTCCGGGCGCAGGTAAAGGTACTCAGGCACAGTTCATCATGGAGAACTACGGCATACCACAAATCTCAACAGGTGATATGCTACGTGCTGCAGTAAAAGCAGGATCATCACTGGGTCAGCAAGCGAAAGAACTGATGGACGCTGGAAAATTAGTGACCGATGAACTGGTTATTGCCTTAGTCAAAGAACGCATTGCGCAAGAAGACTGCCAGAAAGGGTTCCTACTCGATGGTTTTCCACGCACGATCCCGCAAGCCGATGCCATGAAGGAAGCAGGAATTGCGATCGATGTGGTATTGGAATTTGCCGTACCGGATGAGGTTATTATTGGCCGTATCGCCGGGCGCCGTGTCCACGCGCCTTCAGGCCGCGTTTATCACGTGTCTTACAATCCGCCAAAAGAAGCCGATAAGGATGATGTGACGGGTGAAGCGTTGACTATTCGTAAAGATGACGAAGAAGCGACAGTACGTAAACGCCTAGTCGAATATCATCAAATGACCGCACCGCTTATTAATTACTATACTGAAGCTGCGGCAAACGGTGAGACGCGTTACGAAAAAATCGACGGTACGCAACCCGTCGTGCAAGTAAGTGCTCAACTCAAGACATTGCTTGGCTAACCCTTAGTGCCGAACAACGTCATGTGTTCGGCCTCTCCCTCCTGTTTGCCTTAACTGATCCGCTTTTTTTAACCAGGAAAAGTATATGACCGTAGATAAACCGGGCGTGTTATTAGTTAATCTTGGCACGCCTGATGCGCCGACCACTGCCGCAGTAAAACGTTATTTGAAACAGTTTCTCAGTGATAAGCGCGTCGTGGATGTCCCTGATGTGTTCTGGCAACCTATTCTCCGGGGAGTTATCGTCCCGTTCCGCTCACCGCGCGTGGCTAAGCTTTACGCCTCGGTGTGGATGGAAGGCGGTTCACCATTGATGGTGTATAGCAAACAGCAGCGCGCTGCGTTAGCCGAAAAAACGGATATGCCCGTTGAATTGGGAATGAGTTATGGTAATCCTTCGCTGGAACACGCGGTGAATGCTCTTCTCGAGCAAGGCGTTACCCGCTTAATCGTCTTACCTCTCTATCCACAGTTCTCCTCCTCGACGGTAGCCGCGGTGTGGGATGCGTTGTATAAAATTTTCCGTAAGCGTCGTACTATGCCTGCGATAAAGTTTATCCGCGATTACGCTACTCACCCTCGTTATATCGAAGCGCTTAAGGCCTCCGTGGAACGTTCCTTCGCCGAGCACGGCAAGCCCGACCTCTTATTGCTCTCTTTCCATGGCATTCCACAGCGTTTCGCCGATCAAGGCGATGATTATCCCAAACGCTGCGAACAGACTTATCAAGCATTAGCGGATGCACTGGGGCTTTCATCGGAACAGATTATGATGACTTATCAGTCTCGCTTTGGCCGTGAACCTTGGCTAATGCCTTATACTGATGAGACGATCAAAACTTTCCCCGATAAAGGTATCCGACATATCCAAGTGATGTCCCCGGGTTTCTCTGCCGATTGTTTAGAAACGCTTGAAGAGATCAACGGCGAGAACCGCGAATACTTTATGCATGCAGGGGGGGAAGAGTTTCACTACATTCCCGCGTTAAACAATGATCCACTGCATATCGAGATGATGCTTGAGCTGGTGGAGAAATTTAAATAAGCCCCGCCTAACGCGAACACTTAGTAATGAACGGGGGAATTATGCTACTATTCTGCGCCTATTTCCCCTGATTAATCCCTACTATGAAATTTCCTGGTAAACGTAAATCAAAGCACTATTTCCCGGTTAACGCCCGTGATCCCCTATTGATCTCCACGCCTGACGAAGCAGAATCACTAGGTTGGTTAGTCGGCATCGACCAAACGATGGTCGATATTGAGGCGAAAGTTGATGACGATTTTCTGCGTCGTTATGGACTAACCGGGGGATATTCTTTTATTCTTGAAGATGACGTTTCTGAGGCTCTCTATCAAGAATTACGTCAGCGTAACCTGTTATCGCACCAATTTGCGGGGGGAACGGTAGGGAATACGTTACATAACTACTCTATGTTAGCCGATGATCGCTCCATACTGCTTGGCGTCATCTGTAATAATATTCAAATTGGCGATTATTCCTATCGCTATTTATGTAATACCTCAAGCCGTATGGATCTCAACCATATGCAGGGCGTGCAAGGAGCTATCGGCCGCTGCTATACGCTAATCAATTCTGCCGGCGAGCGGACGTTCGCGATCAATCCAGGCGATATCAATCAATTACGTCCTGAAAGCATCCCTGAAGAGGTGATAGCAGGGGCGTCGGCTTTACTGCTGACTTCCTATCTATTACGAGCAAAACCCGGTGAGCCGATGCCGCAGGCGGCGATGCAAGCGATAAGCTACGCTAAAAAGCATGATGTCCCAGTGGTCTTAACATTGGGTACGCGCCACATCATTGCCGATGACCCTCAATTTTGGCGCGATTTCTTGCAAGAACATGTATCAATTCTTGCGATGAATGAAGAGGAAGCGCTAGAGTTGACCGGCGAAGCCGATCCTCTGTTAGCGACCGATAGGGCTTTGGAATGGGTCGATCTCGTTCTGTGTACCGCGGGCCCGGCTGGTCTGTACATGGGGGGATACACCGAAGAGAGCAGTAAGCGTAAAACCAACTTACCATTATTGCCTGGCGCGATTGCCGAATTTAACCAGTACGAGTTTAGCCGCGCCATGCGTGCGAGTGATTGCGAGCAGCCGTTAAAAGTCTATTCACATATCGCCCCTTACATGGGCGGCCCTGAAAAAATCATGAATACTAACGGTGCCGGAGATGGCGCTTTAGCCGCCGTGCTTCATGACCTTTCCGCCAATATTTACCATCGCCATAAGGTGCCTAATTCTAACAAGCACCATCATCACTATCTAACTTACTCGTCACTCTCGCAAGTCTGCAAGTATGCGAATCGAGTCAGTTATCAAGTACTTAATCAACACTCACCACGATTAAGCCGCGGTCTACCAGAAAGAGAAGATAGCTTAGAAGAGGCTTATTGGGATCGATAACGTATTCCCCCATTTTTATGGGGGAGTCTGATTACGTTAGCGGGCAGAAAGCACTGGTATGCAAGGGCTGAGTACGGAGCACCGCTTGCTGTAAACCGTAGGCAATTTCCCGCTCTCCCATTACAACATGATCACAGCCGTGCTGTTGCAGATAAGTGACTTCATCATCGTGGTGAGCGCGTGCAAAAATTTGCAGGTCTGGTCTTTTCTCGCGGGCGGACGCGGCAATCTCGCCAGATTCATAGCCATTAGGGATGGTGAGTAATAACCACTGCGCGCAATCGATACGCATCATCTCTAATACTTCTGGCCTTGCAGCATTACCATAAATAGCAAGTATACCTCTTTCTCGCAGCTCTTCGATGCGGCTGCGACTATTTTCGACGACGACGACGGTGATCCCTTCAGCCGTGAGTTGCTCGTAAAGCAGTCGGCCAACCCGACCATAACCGACGACTAAAGCATGATGGCAAATAGACAGAGGTACTTGGGGCGGGTCAGCAACCAACGCAGCGTCTTCTTCTTCTTCTTGTGCGGCCGTGTTCTCTCGTTTTATCCACCGTTCGGTTAAGCTGAAAAGTATCGGATTAAGCATTATTGATAATATTGCCGCCGCGAGGACTAAATTCTGTCCCTCTTTACTCAGCAGGTTTAAGGTGATCCCTAGTCCCGCAAGAATAAAAGAGAACTCGCCGATTTGCGCTAGGCTTACTGCGATGGTCAAGGCGGTACGAGTCGAGTGACCGAGTAGCTTAACGAGCAGCCAGGCAGCGAGCGATTTACCAAACAGGATAATCATTAATGCGCCGATAATCGCGAAGGGTCGTTCCAGTAAAATATGCGGATCGAACAGCATACCGACGGAAACGAAGAAAAGGACGGCGAAGGCATCACGGAGTGGAAGCGTGTCGTGTGCGGCACGATGACTGAGTTCTGACTCATTCAAAACCATTCCGGCAAAGAACGCCCCGAGCGCGAAAGAGACATCAAATAACTCTACAGCCCCAAAGGCGATTCCTAAGGCAATCGCGAGTACTGATAGGGTGAATAGTTCTCGCGAGCCTGTCGCGGCGCTCCGTGACAGAATCCATGGAATGAGGCGACGACCGACAATCATCATCAGTAACATAAAGGCAATGACTTTACCGATAGTCAGTAGCAAGTCGCCCGCCAGCACCATAAAGCTAGTTTCGCCTTGCTCCAAGACTCCGGCCATGGCGGGAAGCAGGACTAACGCCAGTACCATGACGAGGTCTTCAACGATTAGCCAACCGATGGCAATGCGTCCGCGTTGACTGTCTAATAACTGCCGTTCTTCTAATGCCCTGAGTAAGACAACGGTACTCGCGGTTGATAGACAGAGTCCGAACACCAAACCGGTCATTAACGACCAGCCCAGTAAGCTGGCGAGGCCGATACCGAGTAATGTAGCAACGATAATTTGGGCGATGGCACCGGGAATGGCTATCGACTTTACCGACATGAGGTCTTTTAAGGAAAAATGCAGACCGACACCGAACATCAGTAGAATTACGCCTAGTTCAGCTAGCTCTGGTGCTAGATTGGTGTCTGCCACGAAGCCAGGGGTAAAAGGACCTGCCAGAACACCCGCAAACAGATAGCCCACGAGGGGGGAGATACGTAGGCGGTTCGCGAGCATGCCAAATAGGAAAGCAAGCACCAAGCCGCCGACAAGTGTTGTAATCAAGGGGGTCGTTGAGTGCATCTGCTTCTCCGTTATGCAGGGGTAATACCTTACCTTAGCAAAAAAAAAGAGGGAAGCAGACGAACGTATGAGTAATTATAAGTAAAGGTTACAAAGTATTACCTGTAATGAGATCTAATGAACAGGTGTTTACCGTCGATAAATCATGCCGCTTTACGCTTCAAGCGGCGATTTACCAGCGTATCCCAGACCCAATTATAAAGGTAAGTATAGGGGAGATAGAATATCAATAGGCCGATATCCATCATGAAAGCCTCTTTCAAGGACATATCCATGAACCATGCGGTAAGTGGTAAGGCCATGCTGAGTAGGCCCCCCTCGAAGCCGATGGCTTGTAATGAGCGAATAAAGAAATTTCGCGGAGCGCGTGGGGGATAGACCCGATCGAAGTAATAGTTGAATACCATATTCCACGCCATTGCCAATAGTGCAATCGCGATAACAGTGATACCGATATGTCCTAATGGCCGGTTCAATAGGATTGCTGCGCCCGGTATAGAGATTAACAGCGCGGTCGCTTCATAACCTATTGCATGACAGATTCGTTCTGTAAGTGATTTGGTACTCATTTTTCCTCCAACATGGTTTAGCGCTACATTTTTCACCGTAAAGGCGTATAGTACAAACTAGCTGGTATCGTAAAAATCGATAGGTAATGATGTATTATTCTCCCGAATCTTTAGAAGCTTTTGTACAAGCCGTGGTCAGTGGGTCGTTTTAGGGTGCGGCTCGTGCACTGGGAAAAAGCCAATCGACGGTGAGCGTGGCAGTATCGAGTCTTGAGGATCACCTCGGTTTTGCGCTGTTCGAGCGTACGTCAAGACAGTTGCTGTTGACGGAGGAGGGGAGGCGGGTGTTGGCGCAAGTGCGCGAAATCTTGGCCGCAAATCGTCGGCTCGATGATGTAGCACTGCGTTTGGCCCAGGGGATCGAACCGCGTGTGACGCTAGCGATTTCCGACCATTGGCCGGCCGGTCACCACGATCGATTATTGAGTCAATTCGCGCACATGTTCTCGGAAGTCGAGTTCGAGTGTTTAATCGCCGAAAACGAGGATGTCATCGAATTACTGAAGAGTGGGCGTGCGCACCTTGGGCTTATCACTCGTCAGGCCAACCTACCTACCGAGTTAGTCAGTCGGAGTTTGGCCATCTCTGGCCATACGGGGATATATCTTTCTAAGGACCACCCCTTATGTCAGCAGCCTACATTGACCCTCGATGATTTGAAAGGTGTTCGCCAATTACAGCTCAATACCTAGAGCCGTGCCGGGATACAACGGAGCGAGGGATTGGTGTGGTCTGCCTCCTCGTATATTTTGTTATTAGATATGGCGCAGCAGGGCTTTGGTTGGGCAAAACTTCCTTGTTGGATGGTCGATCATTTCGGCAACGGCAGTTTGACTGCCTTACCTTTAGCGGGATGGCCGCAAAAAATTAACCTAGAGATTATTTGGTCCGCTCGTCATAGCCTTGGACCCGCATGCTTATGGATGGTCGATCAATTGACCAGCGCAAAAGATTAATGATCGCGGGCGACAGCCGCGAACTGCGCATTAAGTAGTAACGCTAAATCCTGAGGTGCTAGGCTAATATCGAGTCCGCGTTTTCCACCGGAGACATATAGGATGGGTAACGCCATAGCACTGCTATCGATTAGCGTCGGTAATTTTTTCTTCTGCCCGAGCGGGCTGATCCCACCGACTTTATAGCCTGTGGTGCGTTCTGCAATAGCAGGAGGCGCAAGTTCAACTTTTTTACACTGTAATGCCTTGGCGACCTTCTTCAAATCGAGTTGGCTAGAGACTGGGGTTACCGCTACAGCAAGTTGCTTAGGATCACCATTCATCGCGACCAGTAAAGTCTTAAAAACCTCAGCAGCCACTAAACCTAACTTTCTAACAGCCTCTTCGCCGAACTGAGTATCGTTAGGGTCATGATCGTAACTATGCTGGCGATAAGGAATGTTAGCCTGATCGAGTTGCAAGAGGGCAGGAGTCATGATTATTCTCGCTCAGTAAGAGACGTTAAGAGATCGACAAGATTACCGGGACCACATAAATGTAGGGCGCCGACAGCCACTAGATAGCGACCAGCGGGTAAGCTAACTAAGTACTCGGCCCATTGCTGATTACGCTCGACGATAAACCTGTCATGTAGGTCATTACTAAAACTACGCGATAAATTCGGTAGGGGCAAACGAGGATGCTGGCCTTTTGAGAGCCACCAATCAATCATCTTCTGTAATTGACGGGCATTGCTACGCCAATGCGTAAGGCTGTCCAATAATAAATGAAGGCCATTATCTGGCAGCGTCGTCAATAAGTTGAGTTGCTGCTGTTGACTCTCTAAGGCAATTACCGACTGACCGGTCTGTTTGGCGCGCATTAGCAGCTGATAATCTACCCCAAACTCCGGGCGTAACCCCAATAGAGAGGCCTGTTTTTGCTGAAGTGTCAGACCTATCTGCCAAGCAGGGAAGTTGGCGAGCGCCTCGCTACTGAGCTGGCACTCTTGGCATAAGGTTTCAAAGGTCTGCCACTGCTCTGCTGTCAGTTGCTGGATTAAGGGCGCTAGCTGGGTTGGCGGGGCAAGCTCTGGCGTAAAGGGCAGGGTGATATCCGCTTCAACCACTAATGCATCACACCCTGTGAGGATATCGTTAAGGCCCCCAGGTAGAGGACTCATAGCCGGTATCCCCATGTGTATGCTCCCCACTAGGATGAACTCGCGTTCTCCCGAGGGACATGTGCATGATATCCATGCACTATCCGGCTTGAGCCACTGCCGTAGTTTCCCAAGCAGTGTCAGCTTAGCCATCAAGTTGCGCTTGGTAGCCTTCGTCATGAATGACATCAATCAGAATTTCCGGTGCGGCAGTCGTGACGATGGTAGCATGATCGAGAGTGACCTGTGCTGAGGTGACATCTGAGCGTTGTTCGAGTATCTTTTTAACTTGTGCGACACAGTGATTGCAAGAAAGACCACTCAGTGTGAAGTGTAAGGTGCTAGTCATAGTCGTTCCTCATTATCATAAACGGTGAAGAGTGATAGTGTAGACCCTACCCTTAGGGGGAGGTCAAGCCTTGAAACGTCATTCTAGGAGTTAACAATGAATATCAGCCAAGCGGCACAGCGGACAGGACTAACCAGTAAAGCCATTCGCTTTTATGAAGATCGTGGCCTATTTACCCCACCCTCCAGAAACTCAAACGGCTACCGAGACTACCACGAACAGCACATCACAGAGTTGACCCTGATTAAACAAGCCAAGGCCGTAGGCTTCTCTTTAGACGAATGTCAGGAACTCGTCAGTCTTTATCATAACCCCCAGCGCCGTAGTGCAGAGATTAAAGCAAGAACCCTACAGAAAATCGAACAGCTCACCCAACAGCTTGCTGAAATTACGCAGATGCGCGAAAGGTTAATTCTCCTAGCTGAACATTGCCCCGGTGATGACAGTGCAGAATGTCCTATCATCACCGGGTGGGCCACCGCCTACCCGTTAAAGGGTTAATAGAGTAGGGAGTAAAGCTGACGGCGGTAACGTGAGGCCAGTACATCACCCGTGCCAAGGGCCGCAAGGATCTCTTGGAAGGTTTTTCTAATCTGCCCGTCACCACAGCTGAGGTCTTTGCGTAACAAGTTTAATAGCAGCTCTAGCGCCTCTTCATGACGGCCGACTTGTTGCAGCTGGATAGCCAAGCTATTGGCTAATGTCGTGTTATCGGGATCGGCGGTAAGCTCGGCATGAAGTTGCTGGATCGCCGGAGAGTCCGCGGTTTTTTTTAACAGATCAATCTGTGCGAGCAACCCTTCATATTGCGTATCTTGGTCCTGTAACGGAACGTGGCTCAAGACTTCCTCAGCTTCATCACTCCGGTTAAGATCGAGAAGGGTCTGGGCGTAAATAAAACCGATATCGCTATTTCTTTCGCTCAATTGCCACGCATCGCGCAGTAAAGGTAGTGCCTCCAGCGGCTTATTATCTGCTAACAGGACTTGTGCCTGCTGCACCTTAATGTCTTCTTCGCGGGGTAACACTTTTGCGAGTAATTCGCGAATCGCAGCCTCGGGTTGCGGGCCTTGGAAACCATCAACAGGCTGACCATTTTGAAATAGATAGACGGTAGGGATAGCGCGTAATCCGAACTGGCTGGCAATGTGTTGCTGCTGATCGCAATCGAGGCGAGCCAAGATAAATTGTCCGGCGTATTCGCTGGCCAGTTTCTCCAACACGGGACTCAGCTCTAAACAATGCTGGCTACGCTCGGACCAGAAATAAAAGACCACCGGCACTTGGGCCGACTGCTCTAATACCTGTTGCAGGTTACTCTCGTCAATCTCAATAATCGAAGCCTGGGGTGACATCATGTTTTCCTCATCAATAAACTCTTCGCCTAATGCTGAACATGGGGATGAACCCACCCAGCTTCAAGGCATCTTCATTATTTCTTCGAACGGTGACCAAGAATTCTATCCATAACGCTGGTGGGTAACAGTCGTTTTGCGATAGTCATTGCATGAGACACCAAGGTCACCGGATAGCGGCGTCGCGGAAAACGACTTTCAAGCGCATGGTGGATCTTGGGAAGAAGCGCTTCTGGAGGGAGGGCAAATCTCGCGGCAATTCCGGGATTCTCAACCGGATTATGACTGTCGGCCTGATGAACATTCTGTGAAAAAGACGTGGTGATAGGGCCGGGTTGCAGCAAGCTAACACTAATCGTCTCTCCAGCCAGCTCCATGCGTAATGTATCGCTCCAGGCCTCTAATGCATATTTACTGGCGGCATAGGCTCCGGCCGGGGGTGGCAATGAAGCCCATCACTGAGCTTGTATTAATGATCCGAGCATGACCGTGCGTGCGCAACAGCGGTAATAGGCCGAGGGTGAGCTGATGAACACCAAAGAAATTGGTCGAAAACTGATAGGCCATCTGCTGTCGGCTGATCGTTGCTAATGGGCCATACTGGCCATAACCTGCGTTATTGAATAAGGCAAACAGCTTCCCACCTGTCAGCCTACGGACGTTTTCAATCGCCTGTTCGATAGAGACCGGATCATCCATATCGATGTGTAGGGCCGTCAATCCTAACGCATTGAGGCGCGTTAAATCTTCGGGTTTTCGACACCCGGCAATAACTCGGTATCCACGCTGATGAAGGTCGAGGGCAGTTATTAAGCCGATACCACTTGAGCAGCCCGTTATAAGGATATTTTTTTGCACAGATTGTCGCGCTCGCGAGTGAGGGAAAGGCGTTACGCTAGCATAGAGAGGGGGAATAGTACTAGTAGTGCTGAGGGTTTCCCCTCAGCGTATCATCACAATTGTGCGTTAACCCAAGCAATCGCGGTCGCGTATTCAGTAGGGAGTAATGCAACTAAGCGTTGTAAGCTTTCACGTAGTGCAGGAGTATCGGCACTACAAAGATTTAAATGCCCCACTTTACGCCCGGCTCTGACCTCTTTGTCATACCAATGCAAACGAACCAATGGCTCGGCGAGCCACCGATAGTCTAACTCGCAGCCAATGAGGTTAATCATAACTGAGGGTGACTCCACCACGGGGCGCGGGAGCGCTAAACCGCAGATCGCACGAAGGTGAAGCGCAAACTGGCTGATCGACGCGCCATCTTGTGTCCAATGTCCGCTATTATGGACGCGGGGTGCTAACTCGTTAATCAATAATCCTTCATCGGTGACAAAACACTCCATGGCCATCACACCCACATACTCAAGTTCACTGAGTATCGCCGTCAGCATCGCTTCGGCTTGCTGCTGGTGGGCGCTGTGTGCCTGAGGATGCACTACGCTTGCAAACAAGATCCCCTCTTGATGGAGATTGTGGGTGATGGGATAGAAGACCATTTCACCAGCGGCGTTGCGCGCGCCCACTAACGAGAGCTCGCCTTTGAAGGCGATCGCTTGTTCGACGATACATTCACCGTAACACTCGTCGGGGAGTTGCGACGTGGTCTGTGCCGTAAGGCGCCACTGTCCACGGCCGTCGTAGCCACCCGTTCGACGCTTGATGATCGCTAAATCACCAAACCGTGAAAAAATCGCGGGCCACTGTGCGGGAGACTGCAGTAATTCCCACGGCGCAGTCGCTAGCCCGAGTTGATCGAGTAACTGTTTTTGGGGCAGACGATCAGCCAAACGTGGAAAAATATCACGGTTAATAAACGCGTCATGCGTGGCGAGTTCGCGAGTGAGGGCGGTTTGCGGCCACCGCTCGACTTCTGCGGTAATAATACTCTGCTTGATTGGCAGCTCAGTGGGGTTAGCATCGATGCCGATAGGATATACAGCAATCCCTAGCGGCTCACCGGCTTGGCGTAACATTCGCCCGAGCTGGCCATTACCAAGAACGCAGACTGACTTCATACCTCCTCCCGCGGATCTGGATGTTGCAGCACCGCATCTGTCTGTGCATAGCGCCACGCTTCTAAGCGTGAAGTGATAATCGGGTCATGGAGAGCGAGGATTTGTGCGGCGAGGAGCGCAGCGTTAGCAGCACCGGCTTTACCGATAGCAAGCGTTCCTACTGGGATCCCCTTAGGCATCTGTACGATGGAATAGAGGCTATCAACGCCACTCAGCGCGGCGCTTTGGACGGGAACCCCTAATACTGGGACTAGCGTTTTGGCGGCTAACATACCCGGGAGATGCGCAGCACCACCCGCACCTGCGATGATAATATCGAAACCTTGTTGTTGCGCGTTTTCTGCAAACTGAAAGAGTTTATCGGGGGTACGATGCGCAGATACCACTTCGACATGATGGGCGATACCCAGCTCGGTTAATACGTCTGCGGCAGACTGCATGGTCGCCCAGTCACTTTTTGAACCCATTACGATGGCGACTTTTGCGGGGGCAGAACTTAACGACATGAACTCAACTCCTCAATCCTAGACAGCAACACAAGCTCGTATGACTCGCGATGATTAGGGCGCAAGAATACCATGTCGAATCGGGGAGGAAAACGGTTGCGTCGTAATTATTACCAAGGAAAATGGCTAAGCGTCAACCCTTCTGCAGTCCATTCGATCATCCACCCCTCTTTATGCCAAGCACCGAGTACGGCGCGTTGCGCTGCGGGTGAAATGTCGGTAACGGGATGAATAGCGGGTTGATGAGTATGGCCATGAACGAGTAGTGTCGCCTGGTGACGAGTGAGTACCTCAGTCACTGCATCTTGATTGACATCCATCACCTTCATATCTTTGTTCTGGTTCGCTGCTTGGCTACTTTGTCGCATATTTCGCGCAATCTTCAGGCGACGCTTCAGGGGTAGGCGCAGAAATAACCACTGAATCCAAGGCGTATGGACCTTTTTGCGAAATTTCAAATAGCTAATATCATCGGTACAGAGCGTATCGCCGTGCATAATCACCAAACGTTGGCCAAAACGCTCGAGAACAACCTCTTCAGGAAGGAGCTGCATATTCGCTTGCTGCGCGAACCGTTTTCCCACCAAAAAGTCACGATTACCGTGGATAAAATAGACGGGGATAGGTAGCGCGGCGATCGCGAGTGCAATGCGCTGGTGCAGTGGAGCCGGGTCATCGTCGCCGATCCATGCTTCGAACAGATCGCCAAGAATATAGAGTTCACTGCAGTGTTGGGCTTGATGGGAAAGAAAATTCAGAAAACCGGCAGTAATTGCCGGTTCTTCCTGACACAGATGGAGATCTGCGATAAACAGGATTCGTGACATTACTCGGTCACGATCGCTTTTTGGATCACGACATCGTCTTTAGGCACGTCTTGATGCATACCGCTACGTCCGGTTGAGACAGCTTTGATCTTCTCAACAACGTCCATTCCTTCAACGACTTCTGCGAACACACAGTATCCCCAGCCTTGTACACTTTCGTCACGGAAGTTAAGGAAATCGTTAGCGGCAACGTTGATAAAGAATTGCGCAGTCGCAGAGTGTGGCGCTGAGGTACGAGCCATAGCCAGGGTACCACGGGTATTTTTTAGGCCATTGTTCGCTTCATTACGAATTTCTGCGTGGGTATTTTTTTGCTGCATACCAGGTTCGAATCCACCGCCTTGGATCATAAAACCGTTGATCACACGGTGAAAAATAGTGTTGTCGTAAAAACCTTCACTACAGTAGTTCAGAAAGTTTTTCACTGTCTCTGGTGCTTGCTCGTCAAAGGTTTTGATGACGATATCGCCAAAATTCGTTTGGAAGGTGACCATAATGATTTCCTGTCAGGGTTAAAAATGACTAATGACTATTTTTTTCTGGCGAGGGACTTCGCCAGAAGCCTTATTTTATAACATAAATTGATACATTACGTCAGTATTGTCCAAGTAGCCGCAGCAGGACTTGCTTTCATTCGCCTGAGAATGAAAAATACGGCACAATACATAAAAACGTCGCGATACATCAATACGGAAAAGTTACATGCTGAAAATTTTTAACACGCTTAGTCGACAAAAAGAAACTTTCACGCCAATTCACGCGGGCAAAGTCGGAATGTATGTCTGTGGGATTACCGTCTACGACCTCTGCCATATCGGACATGGCCGTACTTTTGTTGCCTTTGATGTGATCGCCCGTTACTTACGTTATAGCGGCTATCAGCTTAACTACGTCCGTAATATTACCGACGTTGATGACAAGCTTATTAAGCGTGCTAACGAAAAGGGCGAGACTATCGAGCAGCTCACTGATCGCATGATCGCCGAGATGCATAACGATTTTGCGTCGCTAAATATCCTGCCACCTGATAGCGAGCCGCGCGCGACCAAACATATCGATGACATCATCGCGTTGACTGAGAAACTCTTGGCTCGAGGCCATGCCTACGTGGCCGATAATGGCGATGTCATGTTCGATGTTATGACAGACAAGCAGTACGGTGTACTCTCTCGTCAGGATCTTGATCAATTACAAGCCGGTGCGCGCGTAGAAGTTGCCGACGTGAAAAAGAATCCTATGGACTTCGTACTGTGGAAGATGGCGAAACCGAATGAGCCGGGTTGGGATTCACCGTGGGGGGGTGGACGTCCAGGCTGGCATATTGAATGTTCCGCGATGAACTGCCAGCAGCTGGGGACCCATTTCGACATCCATGGCGGCGGCTCAGACCTGATGTTCCCTCACCATGAAAATGAGATAGCGCAATCGACCTGTGCCCACGACGGCCCATATGTTAACTACTGGATGCACTCAGGCATGGTCATGGTCGACCGAGAGAAAATGTCGAAGTCGTTAGATAACTTCTTTACAGTACGCGATGTGCTGCAACATTTTGATGCAGAAACGGTGCGTTATTTCCTGATGTCGGGCCACTATCGCAGTCAGCTAAACTACGGTCTCGATAACCTCGAACAAGCGCGCGCCAGCCTAGAGCGCCTTTATACCGCACTACGCGGCACGGACTCGCAGGCAGCACCGCTCGCGGATGCTAGCTACGAAGAGCGTTTTCGTACCGCGATGGATGACGACTTTAATACCCCTGAAGCCTACTCTGTCTTATTTGATTTAGCGCGTGAGGTGAATCGCTTGAAAAGCGAAGATGCGCAATCCGCGAATGCGGCAGCCGCAAAACTAAGGGAGCTGGCAGGCGTTCTCGGTATTTTGCAGCAATCTCCAGAGGCCTTTTTACAACAAGGCGCACTAGATGAAGACGTTGCCGAGATTGAGTCGCTGATCGAGATGCGAAATAACGCGCGACAAGCTAAAGATTGGGCGCAAGCGGATGTCGCTCGCGATAGATTAGCCGCGCTAGGCATTGTTCTGGAAGATAGTGCTCAAGGGACTACTTGGCGACGTAAGTAAGCTATCGTTACCGCCATCCAGCAAAAATTAAGCTGGGTGGCTGTATAATTTCGGTACTCAATCAATACCAATTATTACTGATAGTGATAATTTATGACCTGACACGTCATGTCGCTATTCGTGTTAAGAATAATTTTATACCCTTGCCGAGTTTTTATTTTTTCAAACTAATATCGTGCGTTAGCGCGCGACGGCGGCTGATGCTGTTTCTTTTACAGGACACTTTATGGATAACGCTCTGTCTACCTCACCTAAATTTAGTTGGAAAGCGCTGGGGCTCGCGCTTCTCTATTTCTGGTTTTTCTCCACTTTTTTACAAATCGTCATTGTTGCCAGTGGTTACAGCGGCACGAATGGATTGCGCGACTCCCTATTATTTAGCTCACTGTGGCTAATTCCTATTCTATTATTACCGCGCTTAACCAAAGTGTTGGCTGGGATTATTGGCGTGGTGCTGTGGGCCGCCTCGGTCGCTGCGCTCGGCTATTATGTGATTTACGGGCAAGAGTTTTCGCAAAGCGTTCTCTTTGTAATGTTTGAGACAAACGCTAACGAAGCGAGTGAGTACCTCAGCCAATATTTTAGCCTGAAGATGATTGCCGTGGTTGTGGTCTACACGTTAATTGCATTTTTCTTATGGACGCGTCTACGCCCGGTCTACCTACCGAAGCTCTGGCGTTGGGTCGTCAGTATTGGTCTATTGTATGGCTTGATCCTCAATCCGATTGTGATGAACACCGGCATCAATCATCAACCGATCGATAACACGCTAAACAGCCTAGCTTCGCGCATGGAGCCGGCTGCGCCTTGGCAGTTTGTCACCGGTTATTATCAATACCGCCAGCAGCTGACGGAAATGGATAAGCTATTAAGCAAAAACAATCAACTACCGCCTCTGGCCGATCTGCGAGATAGCTCGGGTAACGAACCTCGTACTTTAGTCTTGGTGATTGGTGAATCGACACAGCGCGGAAGAATGAGCCTGTATGGATATCCGCGCGAAACGACACCCGGCTTGGATGCATTGCATAAAACCGACCCGCGTTTAACAGTGTTTAATAATGTGGTCACCTCACGTCCTTACACGATTGAGATTTTGCAACAAGCGTTAACCTTCGCAGATGAACAGCACCCCGATCTGTACCTTACCCAGCCATCATTGATGAATATGATGAAGCAGGCAGGATATAAGACGTTTTGGATCACCAATCAGCAAACGATGACCGAGCGTAATACGATGCTGACCGTTTTTTCTAAACAGACTGACCAGCAGTACTACATGAATCAGCAGCGTACTCAGAGCGCGCGTGAATACGACACTAATGTGTTAGGCCCTTTCCAGAAGGTGCTTAATGATCCCGCGCCAAAAAAATTCATCATCATTCATCTGCTCGGGACGCATATAAAATATAAGTTCCGTTATCCGGAGAATGAGGGCGTTTTTGACGGAGACCTATAACGATTACGATAGTGCGCAACACTTCAACGATAAAGTGGTGACGCAAATCATTAAAGACTATCGTGCTACGGATCCTAATGGTTTCTTGCTCTATTTTTCCGACCATGGCGAGGAGGTTTATGATACTCCGCCTCATCAAACCCAAGGCCGTAATGAAGAGACGCCAACCCGGCATATGTATACCATTCCGTTTATGGTATGGACGTCAAGTTCTTGGCAAGCCGCACATCCCCGCGATTTTTCCGCGGACATTAATCGCCCGTACAGTAGCTCGCAACTGATTCACACTTGGTCAGACCTCTCGGGGCTGAGCTATCAGGGATACGATGCTACGCGTTCGGTGGCTAACCCAGCTTTCGTGAAAGCGACGCGTTGGATCGGCAACCCGTACAAAAAGAATGGCTTAAAAGATTACGATGCCTTGCCTTATGGCGATCAAGTGGGCAACCAGTAATTGAGACTCCCCCTGTACGGGGGAGTTCTAAAAAATTCACAAAAAATGCAGTAAGTTCCATGAGAATTACTAATTAGCACTTAATGTGTAACTAAGAATGTCTCATTTTTTAAACTTAATTCATGAGAGTAATCCGATCACTTAGGTGTTTACCATGACGTCTGCGCATCCATCCCTCAATTTATCCGATGAGCTTTTAATAGCGAAAGGTCGGCACCGTGCTTGCTATCAACATCCCAATAATGCCGAGCTATGCATAAAAGTTCATCTCAATGCCCATGATGATCTAGAAACAATCCGGGAAGTTCGCTACTTTAAATGGTTGCACAGATGTCATGAAAAGCTTGCGGGTATAGCCGATTATTGCGGGAAGGTTTCGACGAATTTAGGCACCGGTTATGTCTATGAGCTAGTCAAAGATTACGATGGACAAGTGTCAAAGACATTGGAGCATTACTTAAAAAATCTCGACGATACGCTATTGCAAGCGATAGATATTTCATCTGCCTATCGCGAGTTTAAGCGTGCCCTACAGCGGCAATATATTTCGATGATGAACTTAAAAACCTACAACATCGTGTTTCGTAAAGAGAGCGAAACTAAAGGGCATTTTTATCTGGTCGATAATTTAGGATCCGCTAATCTATTACCGTTAAGCTACTTTTTTAAATCTATCGCTTCCCGTATGTTGCGGCGAAAGTTCTTACGCTTTGAGTCCTTGGTTGCAGAACGCTATCACTTCTCCCTCGATTAATGGTAGATAGCAGAGGCACTTACTGTAGATAAGCCTCGATAAGGCTCACCTGTTGTGCATCGAAATCGATAGTGATCCTAATCCCTAAGGGTAGCGTGAGCATTGGGTGTGTATGGCAACAATCGAAATTATTCACGATAGGAAGCGTTTGATTGCCGAGCACTTCTAGAAGGACATCAATAGGCTGTCGACTACTCCCCGCCGCAGAAAATTGTTCGTGCTTACCGAGTATAATCGCGCTAACCCTATCGAAAACGCCCATCAGCTTGAGGTGGGCGAAAGACCGTTCTACCGTGGCAATACTTATAAGACTATCTTCGATAAAAAGGATATCGCCGTGTTGGATTAATGGCATATATGGCGTACCAATAATCCCAGAGAGGGTATTTAGGTTACCGCCGATCACGCGTCCTTCAATTACACCGTGACCCAAAAACTCGCAGTGATTAGGGTAGAGTTTTTTCGGTCTATCCTCTTCAATGAGTTCCCAGTTTAACCGTTCATCTGTCCAGTTTGCAGGCAGCAGATATTGATAGGGTAGTGGGGGACGTTCAATAAGAAGTTGATGGAAAGAGTGATAGGTATGGGAAACCAGTGGCGGATATTCGCCAAATGACGCCACTAACGCGGGGCCATAGAAAGTGATGAGACCCGTCTTCGCATAAATACCCACTAACAGCGCGGTGACATCGGAATAGCCAATGATAATCTTAGGATCGTTGCGCAATGCATCGTAGTCAATATAGGGCAGTAAGGCGTTGCTATTATTGCCGCCGATAGTTGACATAATGCAGCGAACCTCGGGATCGCGGATCAGTTGGTTGAGCTCTGTAGTGCGCTGTTGAATAGTTCCCGATCGATAATAGTCAGATTTTCCAGTTGTGAGCCTGCCTTTAATTGGAATCCCTTATCCCCTAAATATTTTTTTGCCCGCGCGTAACGCTCTGGAGCGCTCACCGTCACCGGCGATGAAGGCGAAAAAAAACCAATAGTATCGCCGAGTTTTAGACTTCGGGCGAGTAGCGGCAGCGGCGTAGTCATACAGTTCCTCGTAAAGCTAAGTGGGTGTTCAACCTTATCGCTCGCCACATTGTTCGCAAAGCAAAAGATAATACGGGTATTTTCGAGATAGCTCTCGTGCATGGCGTGTAATAATCGTACGGTTTATAACTTTGTTATACACTAGGTCCTAGGATGCATTTAGAACTAGGACTCTGTATATGTCGTTGAACAAACTTCTCCAGTCGCCGTCCGCGTCGGGAGTATTACTTATTCTCACCTCGCTGGCGGCAATTATTTTATGTAATACCGGTGGCGAACCCCTCTATGCTGCATTCGTTCATCATTCGGTCTCTGGCTTTAGCATCGAAAAGTTCGTTAACGATGTATTGATGAGTATTTTTTTTCTACTCGTCGGCTTAGAAATTAAGCGTGAGTTTTTAACCGGTCAGCTCGCACAATGGTCGCAACGCATTCTTCCAGGCGCGGCGGCGGTAGGGGGAATGGTGGTACCTGCAGCCTTCTACCTATTCATTAACCGTCATCAACCCGAAACGTTAGCAGGATGGGCGATCCCCTCCGCAACCGATATCGCTTTTTCGCTCGGTATTTTGTCGCTGCTCGGTAACAAAGTCCCGCCGTCGCTGAAAGTCTTTTTGGCAGCGCTAGCGATTATTGATGACTTGGGGGCGGTGATCGTTATAGCGCTATTCTATACGTCAGGGATTGACCTGATGATGCTCGGCGCTGCACTCCTTACGGTGTTAGGCTTGGTTATCCTTAATCGACGTGGCGTCACTGCGCTTCCTATCTACTTATCCATCGGAGTATTACTATGGTACTTCGTCTATCAGTCGGGGATCCACGCCACAGTGGCTGGCGTTTTACTTGCGCTATGTATTCCCCACTCTGGTCAGAAACGTGGACGGCCATCGGCTTTACTGACGCTTGAGCATCAACTTGCGCCTTGGGTGAGTTTTCTTATTATCCCTATTTTTGGTTTTGTTAATGCTGGAGTGAGTTTTATTCACACGACATCTGATCAACTCTTCAATGGCGTCCCCATGGGAATCATGGTCGGATTACTAGTCGGAAAGCAGTTAGGTATCGGGCTTGTGGCTGTGTTATTGGTTAGCTGTGGTGTCGCGCAGTTACCAAAAGGCGCAACAGCTTTACAATTCTACGGTGTGGCAATACTGTGCGGGATTGGCTTTACCATGAGTCTATTTATTGGTGGGCTTGCGTTTCCCGACAGCCCGCTGCGACTCGATGAGGTGAAAATTGGGGTATTAGCTGGCTCGTTATTATCAGTTGTCTGTGGGGTATTGGTTCTACAACTCGCTCACCGTGGAGTAACTCGCAAAAACTAGGGATTCCTCGCAGGGGTGGCATTCGATCTTAGGCCGAATGCTTACACCAGACGCCACAGGTTCGGCATAGGATGACGACGTCATCTCGAGGCGAGAGGTCGGTTACCATTATCGGTTTGAGGGAAGGGATGCCCAATAACTGCTCAACGTGCCTTAGGAGGGATTCGGTGAACGGAAAAATAGCACGAACAAATCCGCCGGAAAGTTTTCCGTGACTTGAATCGGTAAAATCAGTCGTTTTAAACACTGAGTTCAACCGTCTTGCGCCGCAAGCGCTGACTTTTTTACTATTACACATCGGACATTTTTGCATCGTCTTTTCCTCTGCAACCAACCATAGTTAATTAATCGATTTTTTCCAGCCTAATTCTTATAAATCTGTGAAGGTGCACCCTAACTCATAACGTCTATCGGCCTCGGCGAGCTATGCTGCTTCTCTCAGAGGGGCTATCAATGAACGGGGGAACTTACTTTTTGCAAAGCACCTATATTCCGAAAAGCTTCGTTAATTTTTTCGTCTTGATATCGTTTGAAGATTGATGTTAATTTTTTAAAGAAAATATTTATGATCCGATCGCTATTTTTAATATTTAATGCGTGATAGAACTAAAAAAATCAACTGAGAAAGAGAAGGTGGTCTCGCCTCTGAGAATAATACAACAAGGTAAATGCGGCATTTACTCATGGAATAGATTATATAGAAAGAATTACTCATCAAAGGAAGGAGTTAAAATGAAGCCGAAGGAAGGGCTGTTAACCTATTTGGCTGAAGGGAACAATAACCCTAATAGTCGTTATTATTCAAGAAAAATTCATTGGCCGGGGAATTATGCGCAGTGTAATACACTGAGTTCTGGCGTCACTATTGGGAGAGGGTATGACCTTAAATACCTGACAGAGGGAGAAGTAATCAGTGACTTGGTACTGTGTGGAATTCCTTTTGACAAAGCAAAAAAAATAGCAAAAGGCGTTAAAAAAAGCCATTGTTTAGCAAGTGAATTTATAAAGGAGAACCGTGACTCTATTGGGGAGATAACTGAAATTCAACAAATAAGATTATTTGAACGAACGTATCAAATATACGTTAACGATTCTAAAAGATACTACAATAAGTTTAAAAAAACAGAATCTGTTTCTTGGGAAGAATTAAAAAAAATTTTGAAAGATGTTTTAGTTGATATGAAATATCAAGGAAGATTGGAAGTCAACATGATCCCTATATTCGGTGAAAACGATAAACTTAAGATTATAGCATTATTGCGTAATAGAAAAACACTATTGTCTGATGAACAGGCCCGAAGAAGAATCCCATACATAGAGCAGGAAATGGAATGAAAAAATATATAATTTCAATCTTCTATTTGGGCTGTACTATAAACGTGTTTGCTGAAGAAAAAGATATTATCTTTTTTAAAAACGAAAGTTTAGACAGCTGTTATAGGAAACCAATGTCTCCGGCAGTTCAAAACTGCATGATTTACCTGTCAGGTCAGAAAAAAAGAGAATATGAAAAGCAATTCAAAGTGCTATTAAAAAAAGCAGAAAACGTTAAGGGTGAATTCCATAACTACAGTCTATTTTTGAAGTCTTTATATTTGGCTAAAAGTAAATGGGATGAGTATATTGAGGGGGAGTGTATGGCTCAGGCATATTTGGATGAGAATGAAAGCTTTGCTTTCCACATTGACAAGAACGTCTGCTTAATTAATGGGTATAATGAAAGGATTATATATTATAAAAATTATCAGTTTTAATGCTTTATAGTAGAAGAGCGGGTTGTATAGTTATTAGGGGGAATAGTTAAGAGCTTATAAGGGTTCTTCAGGTTGAAGGTTATCATTTTTATTACGTTCGCTATGTTATTGCGGGCGAGTAGGAGATAGCCTTGATATTACTGGATTATGGTAGTAGGCAAGTTAGGGTGATAAATATACGGATTAGCACAAATTTATCAGCGTTAAGAGTTTTTCGATGAAAAACTCCGTTTCTTACTTTCAAACATAAGTTCCAAAGGAAACTATCCAGTGCTCGGTTATAATAATTTAATAACCCCCTGATTATCTCGACAACGTAAATCTGCGCTTTCGATCACCGCCTCTAGGAGCTCAGATTTCGGAGCCACCTATTTTGTGCGTAACTGTCGGTAACTCTCAGAGAATGATCTAAGGCAATATTCTGGCTTTGTGAGCCAATGTCATTGGCTTTTAACAAACAGGGTAAGCAATGTTTACTCAGGCGATGCTTTCGATCACCAGATAACAGAGTAACTATCGGTAACTCTGTGGTGAGCCTCTGCTGGTGGCTGGCAAACTACCGGATTCTCGGTATTACGAAGAGTTATAATATTAACCTAAGCCCGAATCGGGACTTTGCTACCGTTATGGGGATTCCCATAACGCTTAGGGTAGGTTTTACCCTGACAGGGTAATAGGTTAAAAAAGTAGACATTAAAAATGATGAAACTGCTTGCTGAAGGAATAAAAACTAATACAGTCTGTGGATATGATTTGTTAGTGAGTACAATCTGTTATGGATAATATGCTGAAATTTATGCTCTCTCAATATGAGGGATTGCCCGTATCGCAGAGCACGCTTCATCGTTGGCTTAAACACTGGATTTATAATCAGGAAGCAAGGCAAATAGATAATTCTTTTTCAGCAAAATTTCCGTGGAAAGAAATGTCCTTACCTCAATCCTATTTTTTACAGCGGAAACTCTGTATTGATGGCCAGTTCTTTTTGACAGGACCGCGCTTTCTGGGGGGCGATATTAATCACCCTTTTGTTGATATAGTAGCTTCAAGTGCCGCAGTTAATGACTTTGTACTTCAGACTATCAGTAAAGAATGGGTAGAGCTAAAGCCTAAGCATATTAGACAGCTAACTCCAGGTAAACGAACTGATATGGGTGTCGTTGATCAACTGGTATATGCGGCCCCCTTAAACCATGATCCAAAATATTGTGATGATGCCCTTACCTTAGCTCCTGCCGTGAGACAAGATTTTGATTGGTGTAGGCAAGCTGTGATTGAGGTGTACAAACATTCATGGTCTACAACTCCGGCCTTAGTCGGTAGCTTATTTCCTATAGATGAAGCAGACTTGCTTGACCATATCATTAAAGGCAATGCATACCTTATCAACCTTATGAGCAATAGGGTTGGGCTAATCGTCTGCGAGGAAAGGGAACTATCCTTTTTAAATGGAATTTTTATATTGGAAGAAATTATCCTTCCGGCCTTTCGTGGTAGTTCTTTGGCCTCGCGCGCGCAGCGGTTACTACAAAACCATCTTTACCAACTATTTGGGAAAGACTGTTTGATAGCAGGAACAATTATTCCTGAAAATTACCCATCTATAAGAACGGCTGAAAAAGCTGGGCGCGCCTGCGTGCTTAAATACGAATTTCTAACTTCTTATGGATTTTAGTTAATTAGCAATCGGTGAACGATGAGTAAAAAATGGAGATCAACTAACTTATAAGTACGCAGGTAAAACTGCCACCTGATTTGTCGGCAGGTCGTTCGTATGTACCTATACATCTAGCGTAAACCCTTTTCAGAATTACAGGCAATATTATTGTTGAATCTGAAGTGCGGGTATACACAAATAAAATGATTGAGATACTCCCTTTTAGTGCTACCGAAGTGGGCGAGGTTTCTTCCACTCGTAAGGAGGCACTTCCATCGTTAGCCGCCATCTCTGATTTGCTGCCAGCACATTTCTAATCTCGTTGCGGGTGTTGTAGAGCGTGTGTCTGTCCAACTTCTCGCCCTATAGTCTAGCTATCTGCAGCACTGTCATTTCTAGTAATTTACGGTTTAACATGACGTGGTCCTGCTATCTCCTACTGTATTAAGTTTTATTGATAGTCAACTATCTGACTAATTATCGGCGGTTTCTGCGGAATTGAGGTTTAAGTAGAGCCTCATATAAAAAGGTTAATTGGTCATAGTTCAATGAGTCGGTGGCCACTCTAACCACTTTTATGAATATATCCTAACTGAATAACCTGTTTTAATAATTTAATCTAGCATGCTTATACTTTCTTAAATCCATCAAGGAGTTACAGGCATGAACGATAAAATTCCCACTGTACATAGTTGCGCGCGCCCGCTAAGCGCGCTGAGTAGCCCGAAAGAGGCTATACGTCAGTTCACGCCTAACTGGTTCGCCGCGACCATGGGCACGGGTATACTGTCTCTGTCTCTTGCGCAGTTCCCTTGGCCGGTTCCGGGGTTGCGACTCGTCGCGCAAGGACTCTGGATGTTTAACATCTTACTCTTTAGCGTCTTTGCCATAATGTATCTGGCCCGCTGGGTAATGTACTTCGGTGAAGCAAAGCGCATCTTTGGCCACTCAACTGTATCCATGTTCTTCGGCACTATTCCGATGGGCATGGCTACCATCATCAGCGGCTTGCTGGTGTTCGGTCTTCCTCTGTGGGGCGCTGACGTCATTCCGGTGGCACAGGTACTGTGGTGGCTGGACGTGGCGATGGCGCTGCTGTGCGGCGTGTGTATTCCTTACATGATGTTTACCCGGCAGAAGCACAGTATTGACCAGATGACCGCCGTTTGGCTACTCCCGGTCGTGGCGGCGGAAGTTGCTGCGGTAAGTGGCGGCCTACTGGTACCACACATTGCTGACGCGCACACGCAGCTCGGTATTATTATTACCAGCTATGTGCTGTGGGCATACTCAGTACCGGTTGCGCTGAGCATTCTCACCATCTTACTGCTGCGTATGGTGCTGCACAAGCTGCCGCACGAAAGCATGGCAGCCTCAAGTTGGTTGGCCCTAGGGCCTATTGGCACTGGCTCGCTCGGCATGTTGGTCATTGGCGGAGCTGCGCAGGGGGTGTTTGCGGCGGCGGGTATGCCGGAAATCGGTCATATCGCACAAGGCATTGGCTTTGTGGTAGGCATTATCTTTTGGGGTTGTGGGCTGTGGTGGATGCTGCTCGCTACGCTTATAACCATACGATATTTCCGTGAAGGTATCCCTTTCAACTTAGGTTGGTGGGGCTTTACCTTCCCATTGGGTGTATACACTGTGGCCACGCTTAAACTATCGGTAATGATTGACCTGTCATTCTTTAAGGGCTTCAGTACGCTTCTCGTTATCATGTTGGTTATTATGTGGTTGATTGTTACGGTGAAGACAGTATGCGGAGCGTGGAGCGGAAAGCTTTTTTCTTCTCCCTGCTTGGCTGGGCTGGACGGGAAATCCTGAGTGGATACTTAAAAATAGCTTTGCTGGCAATGCGGTACTTTAGCAAGTCAGGCATATGAAACGCTTAACCAGTTGAATCCTAGCCTTGATTTACCGACTAGTGCGTACTTGAAATGTGTAATTATGCTATGTATTTTTCTTAAAGGTTCCCGCCAACTATGAGAACCAGGGCTGCGAACCTTAGCGTGAACTGCGAACCATTAGAGGCCACCACCATCAGATAGCTTATAGGGTTTGTCTGGGGCTTTGGCAGTATCTAGCTGACGGGCATTTAGCTTCATTTTGGGGGTATCTATTTCATTGAACCTGAGCATCCCCCACTTGTGAGTGGATGACAATGGATATTACTGGACGTTAGTAGACAAAGGGTTGGCTAAGATGCTTGATTTTACTGGGATGAGTGGACTTTACTGGAGGGTAGTGGATGTTGAAATTCCCTATAGGATTCGATAATATAAGTTAATTATTTGTTTTAATTGATTATATATTTTTTTGTTTTTTCAATATACCCCCAAATGTACCCCCAAATATTTTTGTGTGACCGTTTATTGTCTAATAATTAAGCGTTACTGCGCTGCCATCCAGTGAGCAAATTTACTCATAATTTTTTATTGGTTAGATCCCCCCACGGTACGCCATCGAGTAAAAACCTTACCGTAATCTTACCGCCTTCATGGGGTAGGGTAGGCCACCGCCTTTCTTGTGTAGTAGGTCTGTGGTGTGGGGTGGCTTAATTTTAAGCCGGGTATCCCTCCTCAATTTTGAGGGGGTGGGTATTTACATTTACTTGATCACTCTTTCGCATTTCACTTGACCAGTCATTTGCAGATTACTTGGATATATCCAACAAAATCATCTTGCGAATTCTCGCTATGAAACACATTATGGTTTTATCAACCAAGGTATATGAAGCAGTAAAAGTACTATGTGGAGTTGTTACTGATAAAACGAAATTTTTGGTCACTTTGCATTTCATATTGCATCTGTATATATCATATTTACTAACGAATATTGGGTTAGAACTCCAAATCATAATTGAACCAAAATCTTAGGAGGCACTTTGCGGCTAACCACGTCCCGACTACTTCTTCGTCCTGTAAGCGCCTTAGACGCAGATAGCCTTTTTAGAATTTATGGTGATCCTGCCACTAATACGTTTAATCCAGCAGGCCCGTACCCTAATATTGATCATGCCCGCGACGTTCTGGCTCGCTGGCTTAAACACTGGGAGGACTACGGTTTCGGAGACTGGGCCATCTCGCTGAAAGATAATCCTGAAAGGATCATCGGTTTTGGCGGGATTAGTATCCGTACCTATGCCGATATCCCTATGAATAACTTGGGATATCGGTTCTCCACAGAGTCATGGGGAAAAGGTCTGGCAACAGAGCTTGCTAACTACGCGGTCAACTACGGATTTAATGAACTCAAACTGCCTGAGATATCAGCCACAGTAAGAGCAAATCACAAGGTATCACAAAAAGTCCTGATTAATGCCGGACTTAGGTATATACGGGATATTCAGGATGTGAAAGACGCACCCGCTAGTATGCTCTTTACACTCACCCACGCCGAATGGGATAAGCGGCTATTAAGTAGCTTTTAACATAACCCCCTCTTGAGCGAAGTGCGTCAATGGAACATTTTCTTAGGAAAAGAAACAATTTAGTGTCAGGATTTTCAATAGTTTTCCAGTAACCTAATAGGCCATTGAATGTTTTAGATAAAATCACAGGCATAAAAAATGGTCACTGTATTTGTACTACTAAAAACTACTGTTTCTTGGTTACGACTGAGCCGAGAGGATCGCAACGCTATTGCCGATAAAGCACTAAGTAGTGTGCTCGTAAATACCGACGTAACACTGAGAATGTTTGATGCAGAAGCATTTACAACTCGCTGTACGGATGTAGCTATGTTTCAAGCTAAGGATATGCAGTCATTTTATTTTGCCATCGAGCGATTACGTGATTCGGTACTCATTACAGAGCCTTACTTTGAGATGGTAGAGATCATTCCAACCATCGAGGATGGGTTTAAGCTTTTTGAAGAGCAAGCGAACTCTTAGTGTTTCGTAGCTATGATTTAACATAAGGCGGTCTTACGCGCACCGATTAAACGCTTTAGAAACGATTATCGGACGTAACACATAAAATCCTACGTCTTACCCCATCAAAACGCCTCAGAATCGCTTAGATGAATTCTGGCGGCATGAATCGTTATGCATCCAACTGAGTAGCAGATTATTTACTCGGTTTTTTTTGTTGGAGGTATCAAAGTAATCTGCGAAAGGGGGGCCAAGTAACATGTAATTACGCAGGGGGTTCTAAATGTGTGTTAAACACATGATTAAAGAGCAAAGCGTAGAGCTGCGCTCTGGTCTCCTTGATTTGAAGGGAACCTATCGGATGAGGGTTCCAATAATTTTGTAAGCCCCTGACCAATTCACTTATGTTAATGTTAGTACCACAACGTGCTTAGAGAGGAAGAATGGATAAATATTCCGAACGACTTACAGGATTTATGCAGGCTCTTGGTTGTATGAATGATGCGGCAAATCGTGTATCAGATTATTTTGTGGTGAAACTTGAAGAAAGCGAGAGCATCTATACCTCTCTGGCTATGTATCACTCGACTCTCACTGATAAATTTCCGGCCGCATACTGGCACCCACAACTTAAAACATGCACTAATGAATTGTTTATGGATACTGTTGAGTTATGGTTTTTTGAACATCAGGACATGCAGCTACTACCTCGCTCACTCAAGCAGAGACTACTTTCTACCTTCAAGGATGATTTTACCGTAATGGTCGGTAGTGCTCGGTTATTTACACTTATAACCAGCCCTCCTATATGGTATGGCTCTTTACATAATGAGTTCGTTATCGACTCACCATATGGTAGATACCTCGTCCATTTTAGTTGCCATGATTGAATGTTTTTTAACCAACCAAGGCTACCGATTTTTTGGATAGGCCTTTCGTATGTACCTACACTTTTTTTGTAGGTCATCACCGAAGCTACGAAAATAGCTTCACCTATCTTTAGGCCAGATTTGAAATCCTCTCTGCTCACTCACGCTTTATTATAAATATAGAAAAACACGTTAGTTCAGTTGGTTCAGTTGGTTAAATTTGTAAATATGTTTGTTTTAATTGGTGTTTTTCTTAAAAAGTGAACCCACCAAAATGCGTTTTGAACCAACATTGACTATGAGTGAACCAACATTATCACGGCTTATTTGCTGTCTTACATTGTCTTACGGTGGTAAAGTTACTCACTATCTCCCCCTTGCTGGTGGTCATTATGAGTAAATCACTATCCGTTACTTTCCGCGTTCCTGCTGAACTGGTCGAATCATTTACCAATGCTGTGAGTGAGTGCGGCACCGATAAAACTGCGTGGCTCATTGACGCTATACGCCACAAACTCAGCCAGCCAGATAGTAATCCCGATCACCGAATGATTGCCCTAGTCGAGCGCATGGAAGCGGCGGCTGCTGCGTTGATTGGTGGTAAGCAGGGCATACCTCCGTATCCATACAACGAGGCGGCTGTGCTTCAAGTGGTGGTAGATACCATAAGCAGGGGCTTGATAACGGACGTGTGATTGCTCAAAGGATTAACGAGGCGGGTTGTCAGACTAGGGCAGGGAAGGCTTGGAATAAAGACATTTATAGTGCTTGGAAGCGTCAGGATGATACCGCTACGAAAATAGCGGCGGTCTTGGAAAATTAAATGTTATTACGCTTTAGAAACTGAAGGATACTAAATGGCGTATGGTCTGAAAGGTTAAACCCTTGAATCACTTTCAGTAGGATATGATTATCAATGTCTGAACGAGGTATATACTCGCCTATGTCTACTTTGTTTGAGATTGTGGGGCATCTCCATAGAACTGACTTGCTGTACACAAGATAACTTGGGTGCTTAATGAATCCGTGGTCCCCTACATCTAGTATGCAGGTCCTATCAAAATATCCCACACTAGGAACGCTAGAGATATTAACCACAAGGACAACATCGCAACCTTTAACTGCCGAGTATATGGGGTCAGTACATATAATATGTAGATGATTTGAAGGTCCCGATGGAACGAGTAGGGTGCCTTTTCTGTACGGTGTGTACTGTGCCATTATCTCAAGTCGGAAGTCAGCATTTCTAGTTGTCTTTTAGAGAAAATCTCTCTAGTCAATAAATCAGCTTCTTCTTCTGATTTGCCAAAAGCTCTAAAAATATCCTGAATCTTAATTGGCATAGAAGACCCATGAGGGTTTTGCCACTCAGGGCATATACGATGGGTTTCATCACACAGTTCGAAGCGATTCCAGTGACCATATTCGTCATACACTATATCCATAGCCTTAATGTCTGCTCGGCTTAATTCGGTTAGGTCGAATATGTCATCAAGTGGCTGCCTTAAGGATACAGCATGGTCTCTTTCATCTCTGATCCACTCATCCCATTTATTACCAGGGAAATCTCCATCACTAATCAACGAGTAAACCTGAGAAAGCACTGGTCCTTTATTCATTGAAACGTAATTATCACCGCTAATTGGCTCACCGTATAATTCAAGTGACTTCCTATCAGACAGATAAAGCAGCTTCATGAGCTTTAGAAAACTCATTGTTCCGCCTCGCTTCTGTAGTATGTAAGCCGCCATTTGCGCTGCTTTTTCTACATTGAACATTTGAAACCTCAACTTTCTCACATGACCCATTTGATTAAATGGTGGACCACATTGTTACACATCAAATAGAACAATGTCATGCAAATAAATCTTATCTTGGCGGGCGTGGTTTCTTCCACTGGTAGGGCGGTGCTTCCATCGTTCGGCGGTAACGCTCCTTTGCTGCCAGTGCGTTTCTAATCTCGTTGCGGGTGGTGTAGAGCGTGTGTCTGTCCAGCTTCTCGCCCTGTAGTCGAGCCATCTGTAGCACGGCTAGTTCTAATGATGTACGGTCTAGCATTGGTCGCCCTCGCTGTGAAAAGGGTAGTGTAGCAATCGCTAGTTATATGAACAGCATTACCTAGCTTAGTGGGTGTGCGAATCGTTTCTGACACCCATAGCCTATTTATTACTTAGTCGCATTTAATAGCTATACGGTGTTACTAGTTACTGTCTCGTGCCAGCTTCTCTGCGATCGCCTGTCTAACAAACTCTGAGCGATTACGTCGGCAAGAGTGGTTAATCTCACAATACATTCTAACGCCTATTAGGTCGTCAACTTGATCCACCAGCGAACTATCAACCGTCACGATTAAACGTGTAGTTTTTACACCATTAAAATATCGATTAGTGTTCTTCTTCTCACCACTCAGCATATGAACCCCTTTTTTATGGACTCCGAAAATCATCAGGCTTTCTGATAGTTTTTACATGGGGACAAAACGTCCCCAATGATTACAATTTTTGCTCGCGTAGTGATGTACGAAAAACCTTCCCAGCGCACTGATCACCGGAAAACCTTGCTCGTGTGGTGATGTCAGAAAAATCTTCAATGCTTAATATTCCGTACAAGCTCGCGCGTGCGTGCGCGTACTGTTCTCAAAAGCATCAAAGTTTAATTTCATTAATTCACTTTTTAATCGTCACAACATAAATTGTTGGAAAGCTTACAATCACTTATCTAATAAACTAACGAGCCTAACCCACCTATAATCCCTCCGCCCACTGCTCCCACGGCGGTTCCTATTCCCGGAACAACTGAGCCGATCATAGCACCACTTGCCGCTCCAGAGGCCGCACCCATGACAGCACCACCAAGCCTAGAAGGCTGGTTCGCTGCCGCTGCTGATGCGTTGGCGTTTTGCTGGAGTAATTGCTGTGTATTATTCGCATAATTCTGTCCCGCTGATGCCTGTCCCGCTGCTGCGTTCATCCCTATGCTCAGCAAATTACTCTGGTTTTGCATTTGATTTGATAACCAGTTTTGCCCGAGTTGCGGAACTAAAGCTGCTAACCCATTCGAGTTGGCGGTAGAACCTAAGCCACCTGTAGCCTCTGCTGAGGCTAGTTGCTGGTATCTTGCCTGATTAGCGAGGTTGCTAAACTGTGATGAGCCATAGAAGCCATTTAATGCGTCGTTTTGTCCCTGAAGTGACGATAATCCTTGTAGCTGTTGAAGCGCTGGGATGCCAACAGCTGAGTAAGGTTTCAGGTTATTCATCACCGTTTGCCACTGGTCGCGCTGTAAATCTATCCCGCGATTCGTCGCATCCGATTGAGCGGAAGCGGCCTTGCCTGCCCCACCTTTATGTAATCCCGTTTGGTAGCCAGATAAGAGCATTTCCCTTTTTTCTGGCTGCATGCCGTTAAATAACATTGTGTTTCTCCTTGCGCACTTTGTGCGTCATTACTTTGGTTTGTATGTTTATACAGTGATTATAATTGTAATTATTGGAATGATTAATGTATTTATGCCGATTTATGAAACGATTATTTAATGGTGAGGATCGAATAGTTAGATGGAATTAATAAGCCGCTAGACTGCGGCTTGAGTGGGTTTATGGCTTGATTCTAAATGCTTGCCCGTTGGGTTTGGCTATCCCCATACGGTGCTGCGTGGCGGTGGCTGCGCGGGTCACGTCTGAGAAATTATCTACCGTCACCTTGGGCGGCTTAATGTTCTCGGTGAGTTCTGCGCGATGTTTGATTATCCATTCCCGCTGTGCGTCCTGTTTGCAGCGGTCCAGAACAATGAGCCATCGTGACAACGCTCGGCGATAGAGTCCGGCCTGTTCCAGTTTCTCGGCCTTATCATCCCTTACCATGCTCATCACCTTTTTATGCAATGGCAAAAAAGCCACCACGACGATTCCGCTAATGCCAACAGTGAGAGCTGGACCGAAAAAAGCGTATATATTTCTAATGAAAATTAACAGGACTAACCCTGCTATTACTGCAATAGTCGCCACAATTTTCAGGCTGGCAAACATTCCATTCATATCATTTAATTTTAGACAGACTTTTTATCTTTTGGCTTCTTGTTTTAGTCATAGTGGCGCCAAATTTGGCGGGGTTAATAAAATATTAATTTAATCTACAGAATGAAGATGAATTGTAGCGCATCATTACATATTTTAATATGTTGTCTCAATACATAGTCAAACAACGCAGGGTCTCAATGAAAGCCAGTCATAAATCTACGCTAATTAAATTCGCCATTTTAATCCCATGCTTTTCGTTCTGTCTTACCCTGACCGGTTGTACAGTGAAGATCGCCAATGCTGTAAATAAGGCGCTTACTTTTCGAGATTGGCAGATGTATAGCAGCGATATTAAATACTGGCGGTTCGACGGAGAAAAAGGAAGGGTTCGGGAAAACAGTCAAGGTACTTATCATTTGATGATTGCTGATGATAATAGCTATATCCGCTACACGATAGATTACGGTTCAGGTGAATATCTAGGTTCGGTGAGAGTTAAAAGCTTTGATAGTGATTTGAAGCCCTACGTTGAATTTCTGCAATGGTCTTCTAAGGATTTAGATGAAAGAAACAAGACGATGGCTGAGTTAGACTCAAGACCTGAATTAAAGAGTCACGATTTTACCGTAGTTAATGAGAAAGACACCAATGAACCTCTACTGATAGTGTCTCGTGATCAAGGCTTTTATTTCAAACCTTGGCTCTACGCAATGACGAGACTTGAGGTTAGTAAAGTAATCCTCAAGTCTTATCAAATAAAAGCTGACAACAGCAAAGGGGTTAAAAATAAGACCGATTATGACAAGGTTGGACTGTAGTATCAGGTTCTTTGATTGACGCTCGTTGATGTTACATATCAACGAGCTTTACTGGTTTGTATCGCCTCTCAATCTAAAGTGTTTGATTGATAGACAGTGTGTTTGTAACCACCCCGAAAAACGTTGGCCAATCACCGTCGAAAAGCGCGTCATTGCTTGAATATTGTTCTTTCGATGGCTCATCCAAATTTTCTAGTCGCACCGTACCGCCAACCATAACATATCTTCGCACCGTAAATTCCCCATCAATCGAAACAACTATCAAAGCGCCGTTGCTCAGCGTCACGGATGAGTTGATCACAAGTACCGAATTAGGCTTGATAAATTCTTTCTGGGAGCCAGAAGCGTAACGCATAAGATAGACAGAAGGTGCGCGGGTGTTGCAGAGCTGATCGAGTGATAGTGATTGCTCTTCATAGTCTTTTGCTGGTGATGGAAAGCCCATTGTAAACCGCCTTAATCGCCTTGGTTTTCTCCTTAGCCGCTGCCTGTTGCTCTGGTGTGACCTCTCCGCATGGATTGCCGTCTAGGTCATACCGATAGCCACCAGCCGCCAGTACCTTCTGATACCGATAGTTTGACGTGTACCGGGCGAGTGCCGATTTCACCTGTCCGATGCCGAATCTGATTTGATTGTCGGCAATGTACTTTGCCATGTCCTCAAGGATCCCAACTTTAAAAGGCTTCGGTTCTTCTTCGCTCAGTAGGGCAGGGAAGATGCTTATCAGCCTGAGCATTTGCTTGTGTTTGTGCTTGGCGTTCTTCTTCATCTTCCTTTTGCTCTTAGCTGTCGCCTTTACGGGCTTCTGTGGCGTTTGCACGGCTTCGGCTGGCTTCGGTGCTTGAGGGGTGGCCTTTCTCCCGCCTGGTCGAACTGTCTTAGCACTGATAACGGAATCAGCAATCACCTGAGCCTGTTCCTTCTTCACGCCGTCTTGTCCTGCCCATTGGTTCAACTGCATATTGCCCGCCACGCTTATCATGTCGCCCTTTGAGTGCTTCGCCAGTGCCTCGGCCTGTTTACCGAACGCAACCACGCCTAGCCAGTAGGTTGCCTGTCCTTCGTCTGCGTTATTACATGGCAGATTAACGGCAAGTCGAGCCATCGCCATTTCTTTACGGTTTGCTGTGGTGCGGGTGGTGACATCTGCCACGATACGCCCATGTGCTGAAATTTGTGCGGTCATACTTTCACCTTTTCTTTAAATTTGACGTTGTTTCACGGGGTAAATTGTTCGTTCACTGCCAACCAGACAGAATCCTATGCGCTCAATGTTGGTTCAAAATGGCTAATTGTTGGTTCAATGTTGGTTCACTCTCAGGAGTAAAACCCTTATAAATCAATACCAATAAACAACTGAACTAACTGAACCAACATAAAAAACACGCACATGTAAAAAACTATTCTGTGTTTTCGCTCTCCTCCGGCATGAAGTTCAGAACAACCACGTTTATCTGTCTGCCATCTACCCGGGGCGATTTTCTTTGATAGCCTCTGTTATTGGCTGGCGGTGTGAGCATTCCAGCCTGTTTCAATACGTCGGCAAACTGCTTGTGATTAAAGCCAGTGGCTATCTCTTTCTCAAACGTTTTCGGGAAGGTGTAAAAGGTTATCTGGTCATCGTCATGCTTGCCTTTGCTTCGGTATCCCGCCAAGTTCTGAATGGGTAACATAGTTGGGTCATAGGGTAGTGGCGCGAATCGGCTTATCCCGTATGAGTTCAGAAACGCCTCGGCCTGTTCGATAATCTGTTGATGCTCTTTATTCCCGGTGCCGAACTCCATTAGCCATGCGTTATAGCTGTGCTGTATCGCATCACGGCACGTTTGTTCATCCCATCCGGTGATTACTCTCCCTGTGAGCAATGCGGCCTCTAAGATGGCGAATCGTGCGCCTACACGGTGAACCTGTTCCCCGTAATCAGCGGGTATCATGTTACGCCAGCGTTCTTCACATTCGCGGATAGTCTCAATCGCCTGGTTCTGGTTTGAGGCGAGCCATTTAATCCACTCACGCCCCGCAGCCCCATAATGATTTTGATAGGCATCTTTGAGCGCGTCAGCGTGTTGCTTTCCGGTCTGGTATTCGTGAAACCGCATAGATTTACTCATGGGGATGTTGAGGAGTCGCACCAATTGCCCCGCCTTGGTCTTTCGCCCACTGGTAGCGATAAAGGTTTCCATGTCCATTTCTCCGGTACTAATCGCCATTGTGCGCCAGCGTTTTAAGTCACGGTTCCCGCCTTCCTTAGCCCCTTGTAACTTACCCACCCCATTAAAGAGGGCATACGCCGATTGTGAAACGCTTACCGGGTCTGCGCCTTGACCTACTTCGTCCAGTGGCATCAATCCGTCATTGTGGGCGGCGGCTTCATTGGCTAACCCTAGTGCGGTTCCGTACCATGTCAGGCGCAACGCATCGGGATCACCGTAGAGACTCGCGGCAGTGTTGGCGGTGGTGGTCTTACCCGCGTTGGACTGTTGGTAAAAGTGGATCCCGAAGCCATCCGCACCGGATAGGCCAATCATCGGGGCAGCCAGTGCGGCGGCTATTCCCGTCATCATTGAGTAATTACCGGATGCAAGTCGAGCCACTGAATCACGCCAGCTCTCAGCGTTACCTTTCACCTTATAACCGGATGCGGCACTACTGCGCCCACTAAATAAAACAGGTCGCTCAGGCTCTCCAATGATTTCACCGTCCGGCATGATATACGCGCCACACTGCCAGCCTGTTGCATGACTCACGCGCCAGATTTCACGATTACCACTCATCTGTAACCAATCGGCTAGAATCGCTCTTAGGCTGCCTTTAGTAGTGATATTCACGCCACCCGCTTTAAGGGTACGCCAGCCTTCACGCTCGCCAATATCAGCGAGGGGTAGCGGGGCGGTGACGGTTTCTTTTTCTCCGTAGGGATGCCAGCGCAAAATCAGATATTGGTCTTTATCATCGCGCCCGGTTCCGATAACTTCCAGCGGTGAAGCCAGCCAGCTCTCGTTATTGATAACCTCGCCGCTTACCTTGTCCACCTTCGGGGTGATCCAGTAAACGCCATCCTTTCGGCTTTTAACGTGTGGCTTGAGTGGGTCGCCTTGCTTCATGTCATCTTTGCCACCGTCAATCACCTGTAGCGTTGCTGTCATGCCTACTCCCTCTGGTTGGTACAATCCTTCGTTAAATGCGCGTGTCGCTGCGTCTAGGCCGTATTGTTGGCGGTAATCATCCCAGTCGGCCTTGTGGTCGCCAGTTGGCATTGTCAGCCATCCAGAAACAGTCTTAGCCGCTTTAATCGCTGCTAACTCTCCCGTGTTGGGTTCGTCATCGTGATAATCGTTATCGGCGGCAATGATGATTTGAGCGTGGGGATATTTGGAGCGCATCACCTCGGCAACCGGTGTTAGGTTCCCTGCGTCAATCGCTGCCACCGTTAAGGCATCATGACGCATCAGGCTAACGCTCAGTGCTGTAGCGAAGCCTTCGGCTAGGATTACCGTTTGAACGTCATCAGGCGCGTTGAGACCGTGATATGAGCCTTGTTTAGCTGATCCCGCTAAGTGCTTCTTGATTCCCATCACGGGGATAGTCTGCGCTGCGACAAGATTCGCATCACCATCAGTCAGGGGTAGCAAAATAGAGCCATCGGGTAATAGCTGGCAGTCGATGCCGTTTAAACCTTTGGCTATCAGGTACTCACTTTCTCCGGTGGTGGTCTTGGCTGATAGAACGCTGTAATTACGGGTGAATTGCTCTTTGCGCTCGGCCTTTTCCAGTTCTTCACGCTTGCGCTGCGCTTCGGCCTGTTTGGTGCGCTTGGCACTGAGTTCATCGCGTCTTTTCTGGTCGGCGATCGGGTCTGATTTACTCACCCGGCAATCAATATTCAACACATCGGCAACCATATTGGCGGCTTCGGTCGTGTCGCAGTTGTTCACCTTCTTAATGAGGTCTAAGCCATCGCCAGCCCCGCAGTGATTACAGATATGACTGCCTTTTCCCTTGTCATCGAAACGAAAGCGGTCATTACCCCCGCAGTGGGGGCAAGGCGCATGTTTCCGCGGGTTGTCAGGCACGGCAATGTTGAGGCTCTGCATGATGTAAGGCCAGTTACCCGCTGCTTCGGTGGTCACTTGGTTGATGAGGTCGATATTACGCATTACTGCCTCCCGCTACAGTTCCGCCCATATCGTTAGTCATGCTTTCCCATATGTCGCGGCCAGTAGTAGTTAGCTTCTTACCTTTAACGCAGCGGGAAAGCAGAGCAATGCCGATGTTTTCCCACTCCGTCGGGTGATAGTTTTCTTTAAGGGCTTCCAACGCATACCCATCAACAAGGTCACGCATCCCTTTAATGCCACCAACTAGCTCGACTCGTACAGACATACCGTCTACGTCAATCATAAAGTGCTCGGCATTGCTGGTAGTGGTCATATCGTTATACAGCGCCTCGGCAAATTGGTTAGCCAGAGTATTGAGCCGGAAATTCTTGGTAATCATTCTTATTTCCTCTTCAATGAGTAACTGGCATGCTTGGCATACCTTCTGTTTGAAGAATATTGATGAATTCATCGTGTATGATTGAAAGGCCATCCAATCCAGTTTCCGATATCGCATAAGTTCCATCTTTTAGGGTCACAAACATCTGGTACATTTGTGTTGCGTAGGCTTCTGGATTATCTCGATACATTTCAAAGGCGACTGTTTCAATATTGTTAGCAAGAGCGATCCGCTCTGCCATTGGGTAAATACACATCCATCCTTTCTTACCCCTGTAAATCACTGCTACCTCTGTTGTCCCGTCACTATTTACTACTGAGGTTGTGCCATTTTTTTCTAGTTGGTCATTGATGAAATAGGTTGCGACAATCCAACGCCAAAGCAGCATCCGCTGTTCATCGTTTAGCATGAAATAACCTTGTGCTTCGCCTTCATAAATAGCCGCAATTACACTTAGCCCGCTATAGAGGTCATGGTCATAACCACCCGCATCGAGCGACTTGATAGCGGTCTTGTAGCCAATTAGCTTCTGGTGTTGGTAGTGGCCTGACTCATTACGCTGCATAAAGTTGATGCCGTCAGGGGTGGCCTCGATGATTAGTGATTTCATGGCTGTTCCTCCGCATGGTCAGGGTTTTCGAGCACAAATAGCAGTGATTCGGCGGCGTCCATTGCCTCCGGTACGCCATCCAGTAAGGTGATAATTGCCGCAATTTTGTTGGCTTCTTCGGTGTCCTTACAGAGTTCTAGCCACATTGATAAAACAGTTTGAGCCTGTTCAACTTGGCGCGCTGCGTCTGGTAATGTTTTCATTAGCCGCGCTCCTTCTCTGCCTGTTCTTCGATAAGCCATGCCGCGACATTGCCTGATAAGCGCCTTACCAGTGTCGCCATTGCTGAAATCTCACTTTCTGCCATGCGATGCGGATAGTCCTCCCACATCCTGCAGACGATTTCCGCTTGATGCGCCATTTCTGCGACTTGCTCTAGGGTATGGTCACGGCTCATAGGCAGCACTCCAGCGTTTTAACGGCGATAGATTCCGCAATGTTCATCAATTCCAGTTGTAATTCGGTTTCTTCATCGCTTGCGGTCAGATACATGGCGGCAGCTAGGATTTTTTGGATTTTGTTTAGGGCATCAATCGCTTTGATACCTTGACCAATAGTGACTTCACTCATTACTTAAAGGCTCCTAGCTCTGGAATGGTTAACTGAACTAATGCGGTAATGCGCTCGATAGCGGGGCGGATAACCTTGAGTTCACGCTTACGCTGCGTCATCTCTGCGCTGCCATGTTTGCCGTGTCGCCACTTAGATTTATGCTCGGCTGCTACCAGTAGGTTCTGCGCTTCACTCAGGGGCATGGCCTCCAATTCCTCAAGGCTTGGAATGAGGACAGGGCGAATATCAGAAAAGTATGGGTTAGGGCGAAAGTAAGCCTCTACCAGTTGCTCTTGAATCTGCCACGCTAAATCATCGTTAAAAGGTTTAGTAAGTAACAAATACCCCAACTCAGTGACGACAATCCCGTGACTTGATTTGATGGGGAATAGGTCACTAATTATCCAGCGACGTTTAATGTCGGTGGATGCGGATCCCTTTAACTCGGTACGTTTAACGAATCCAGTCACCTTTATTTGTTCGCGTATCTGGTCGGCATCAAGCTCAAAGTAATGCTTCCCTTTGGTGAAACGGTCACGGTGACGGCGAAAGGCTGCGGAGGCTGTACCGTTCGGGCGTTGGTGCGCTTGGTCAACCATTGCGAAAGTCACAACACGCTGGCCTTTGTACACTCCACCAGCGGCAGGTTTTGATTGCTTAGGGTAATAGCGCTCATGCTGGCACCTCCTGAGAACTACCCACACCAGAAAGATACATCGCATCATCGTTAGAATCTGACTCGCGGTAGCTGCTATCAAGAGCCTGATTAACAAACTCAAGCGTATCTATAAGCATTTCACTACCGTTAATAAGCGGTTGTCTGAAGGCGTTAAGCATTTTCACCCCCGCGAATCTCGCAGCCGTCCAGTAGACAGTAGAGGTCATGTACCGCAAGGCGCATAAGGTCGTTCAATGCGGTGAGGGTGCGCTTTTGGTTCGGGCAGTCTTGGGCAATAACGCCATCAATGACATTAAGCACCTCAAGGAGTGTATCGGCCTTATCAGCTAGGTCGCAGGGCGATTGATAAACTCTAAGCATGAGACACCGCCTGATTAATGCGTCCGGCAAAGAAACAAACGTGATCTTTGACGAGCGATAGGCGGGCTTCGCGTTCTGTAGGTGCGGTAATATGGTGAATAGTTGCTTTGATAGTCGGACAATCACGGCGAATAGCGGCGATAATCCAGATAAATGACGGTTTTGGGGCGAGGGTAGTAGCCATTTGGCAGCCTCCGATAACTGGTAATTTATACCACCACCGGAAACGCCAATTTCACTGGTGGTGGACTGAACAGGGTTGGCGTAACCGGCGTTATCGGAAACCGGCGCGGATTTCTCCGCCCCTGAACAGCCCACCATTACTTGATAAGCAACGCGCATTATATCCGCATTACTAAAAAAAGGTTGAGCAATTCCTACGACACAAAAAAAGACGCTAGGCGCGTCATGTATCGCCGATAAACTATCCGGGACGCCAATCCCGTCTGCCGATTTTGCGGCAGAGAGAAAAATATAACACGGTTTTGATTGCTGGCAATATGAAGGTGTAATTTTTTTTGCATCTGCGTTGTTGTCATCACAATGCTGGCCTATCGATTCGTCTACTTTCTGACCGAAGCACTTATTAGTGCTTCGCTTTTTAATATCCTGAGATTTCAGGACATTCCCGGCAAACTCACCGTAAAGATCCGAATTTAGGCACTGATTAGATGCCGGAATTACGGCTATGTAAGGGGTAGTGCAAGCAACCTCACCACCTTTACGGGGAATGAGAGTAAAAGCGCTGAATAATAAATTACTTATCTGGCATCCAATGGCTTTTAAACATGATTTGATGTCATGTTTTGTCAGGTTCTGAGCCAAGTTTTTGGCTGAGTGCCTATCTCCAAAATGTTTTGGATGTTGTCGGCATGGAGTACATCCCTGTAATCGAGGGATGTTAAACAGGCCAGCCAGTGAAGGGTATTTACTCTGGACAGATAACATTAGTGAACCTCCGGTAACTGAGGTTGATACTTACGCCATAGCTCCGCTTCTTCTGCGATAAGTTGTGCTTTCTCACCCTTACAGGCTTGGAGTTCTTTACCGCGCTTGCTGGCCTTCTTGTCATAAGCCGCTTTCCGTTTGGTGTGGTCATTGAGAAACGCGAAAGGGACACCATAGGAACCGGTCTTGCGGATAGAGGGTATTACCTTACGGAATACCCAATTAGTGAACTTGTGGGCGAATGTTCCAGCGGTGGTAGCCTTACGACTGCGAGCCATCAACTTATAAAAGCCAGATTCAGCAACCATGTTCCAGCTTCTAGCGCCGCCACGCTTACCAGAATGACCCTCGGTTAAACTTAGGGTCATTACCTCGTCATCGTCTAACGCAGATATGACGCTACTTGGATTAGTCAGCTCCAGCGCGTCACAAATATCTTTGGCCACAAACCACGGTTCACCTAAAACATTCACTATGCGTACTGTTTTACACTCAAATTTGATAACTGAAATATCACTATTGCTTGCTCGGAAAATATCACCGCTGACATGCTCAGGGCGTGGGGATACCTCGAAACTTAATTCGCTTTTTTTCATGATGTCGGTTTCCGTTATTTAGCTGGTGGCGTTATCTGAATAAAGGCTCAGAATGTCGTTTACTTGAACTTGAGAAAGACCAGGGTAGTTACCCTCTTTGGCTTTGTAATTAATCAACCTGATTACCTGAGCTGCGTCTTTACGGCATGTAAGCCGGTAGCGAAAGTGACTACCTATGCCATCAGGGTTTTTCTCATCTAAGCGTTCAAAGTTAACCCCTGTCTGTCTCTCAATTTCGTTAACGTAGTTCCGTCCAGACGATAGCCGACACTGAAATAAAATCTCGTTCTCAGTAACCCCGTTGATTCCGCTTGAGGCTATATAGGTAAAGGCTCTGTGCTTCTTAGGTGTGCGCTTGGTGTGATTGGCTGATTGCTTGATATGATCTGCAGGTGTAGAATTAATCCCACGAATATCTGAATGAGCCACCTGTGCAGGGTGGTTTTTTTTCATCATCAGTTAGCCCCCACGCTATCACGCTCTGCGATACGGGCATCAATCCACGCATCAATTTCACTTTCAACGAAAGCAATAGAACGGCTGCCGATTTTTACTGGTTTAGGGAAGCGGTTTTGAGATATGAGCTTATAAATCCAAGCCTTACCGAAACCTGTACGTTCTAAAGTTTGGTTCATCCGGATTAAGTTTTTAGGCATGTTAAATTATCCTGTTGTCGTTTGAGGTCTACAGGAGGTAATTTAATGTTTACATCGGTAATGATCACCGCAACTGCGGTAAAGACTTCCGCAACTACGGTGATAAACGATTTTTATTATTGATTTTTAACGCTTTTGTTTGCTTCAGAAAATTTACCTTGGAGCGTTCTATCGCTGATTCCTGGCACATTTTTAAAGCGTGAGAGTAATGCGCTGATTATTGAGCTTTGACTGCTGTATATAGAGTGCTTAGCACCACTAGGGGTTCTGCCAAGCATAATCTCTAATAATCCTCCAATAATATTGAGGTATGTTACTTCTGAACGCTGGTCTATAAGCGTATTGGTGGGTAGTCGGTCAATATCCCTCTGTAAGGCGGCCTTGTCACGCTCAAGAGACTCGATTCTTTCTCTTTGTTCTCTGAATACATCTTCAGCTTTTTTTATTCTAACTTGAAGATGATCCCGATCTGCTAGAAGGGTTTGGTATACTTCAACAGTTATTGATGAGTGAGAGTTTCTTTCGATTTCATCAAATATTAATCTAGGTTTCTCATTCGGAAATGCGTTAATTAGCCATTCCTTGAAATCTTTGATTAATATAGTTCTCCTTTCTGGAGCAACGTGGTCATCATTGATAGTATGATTTCTACCATCACGTCCTACAGCTAACTCTTTAGCTTCAATAGCATCCATTATCGCTGCTGCTCGGAATTCGAGACAAGGAATATAAGGGTGCTTTGGTATAGCTCTGCGAGGGTACTCGCATTCACCTAAAACCTCATTGAAGTCATTAGCATCTATACCACACCAAAGCATTGCCATTTGCTCAACAGTATAATAGGCAAAATACTTCTGGAAAGGCTCACAGTTTTCTTTATCGTACTTAACCATTATTCACCTCAAAAAGCCTCGTAATCGGATTTTTTCTTTAAGGAATTGAGGGTGTCATCAAAGGAAATTCCTTTGTCACTCATGGCTCTCTTAGCTTCAGAAAATTTACTCTCAAGCGTCCTTTGTTTAAAAGGCTCTTTATCTTTGAATATGTCTGTGAGTTGGGTGATTATACCAGATTGATTTTTTTTTCCGTCAGCAAGTAGCAATACTAAAAGGCCACCAATTAAGGAATGTAGATTATTCTTTTCTCTTGTGGTGATATTTTCCTTAGGGGCATCAGGATCTTTAAACCGTTCTACCCAGCTAAAAAAAGAACCGCGATCAATGAGAAGAATTCCTCTACCATGTAAAACCTCAACGGGGTCATTAAATGTTTTTCCATCAGACCTGCGATAAGCTATATCTCCTTTTTCGCATGCATTGATAACTGCATATTCCTTTGCTGTTTTACATGCCTGATCGCCGTTACACCATTCATTAATTATTGCCGCGATAGGAATCCATGAGGTTTCTTTCCAGTATTGCTCGCAATTAGTTTGTTTAAAGCTCATATACGCCACCTCACGCCCTCATTTATTAGGAACCATGCCAGCTCGTAGAGGTGTACGAGTTTTCGGGGATCAGCCTAGACACGGTTTAATCTTTAGTCTTTCAAAGTCTACTGCGGTCTATCATTACTGTCTATCTGTACAGTTAAGCTGATTTAAACTTTCCGTGTATCACGTTATCCCCACGCTCTAAAGCGTTCAGATAGTCGGCGTAATCTTGTAACATCGTTCTGCGGCCTTCTAGATATTTAGCATGGTTATAAGTGCCACGAATCGAGTTTTTATCAACGTGGGTAAGTTGGGTTTCTATCCACGCTGAGTTATAGCCTTGCTCATGTAGTATTGTGCTGAGGGTGTGTCTGAATCCGTGTCCTGTCGCTCTGCCGTCATAGCCAATCCGTTTAATCACCTGATTGATACTTGCTTCACTCATTGGCTTACCAGCGTCATTCCTTCCATGAAAAACATATCTCCCACGGCCTGTAAGCTGGTGGAGTTCTTCTAGCAGCTCTCTTGCTTGGCGTGATATTGGAACGATATGGGGGCGGCGCATCTTCATTCTTTCAGCGGGTATCTGCCAGATGCCTTTATCAAAATCTATATCAGCCCATTCGGTAGTTCGTAGCTCAATAGTTCGTGGGCCAGTAATCATCAGTAGCTTGGTAGCAATTCTGGTTATCATGCTGCCAGAATATTTATTTAGCTCAGTGAGGAACGCGGGGATCTCCTCAACATTGAGGTGAGGGAAGTGCTTCTGCTTAGGTGCTTTCAATGCGCCGGATAAGTCAGTAACCGGATTATTCTCAGCCCTGCCAGTAATAACGGCGTGAGTGAATATCTGTCTACAGGCTTGACGAGTCTTTTTTAGTTTATCCAGTACGCCACGCTGTTCCATCTTCCGAAGCACCGCCAGCATCTCGGCGGGTTTAATCTCGTTTATGGCTCGTTTCCCAATAAAGGGGAATATGTCTTTAGTCAGATACTCCAGAATATCCTCAGCGTAGCCCTGTGACCAGTTTTCCTTTTTGTGGTTGTGCCACTCGATAGCAATAGACTCGAAACTATTCTGGACGGCTAGGACTTTGGCAGCTTCCTCGGCTTGCTTCTCTTGGCTTGGATCGCCACCAGCGGCAATGATTCTCTTTGCATCCTCGCGCTTACTTCTGGCATCGGCCAACGTGACATCAGGATATACCCCCACAGATAATAATTTTTCCTTACCTGCTACACGATATTTTAAACGCCAATATTTTGAGCCTGTAGGGTTTACCAATAGGTAAAGGCCACCACCATCAGATAGCTTATAGGGTTTGTCTTGGGCTTTGGCAGTATCGACCTGACGGGCATTTAGCTTCATTTTGGGGGTATCTATTTCATTGAACCTGCGAATACCCCCACTTGTGAGTGGATGACAATGGATATTACTGGACGTTAGTAGACAAGAGATTGGCTAAGATGGTTGATTTTACAGGGATGAGTAGAGGTTACTGGAGGGTAGTGGATGTTGAAATGGTGCGCCCTATAGGATTCGAACCTATGACCTACGGCTTAGAAGGCCGGTGCTCTATCCAACTGAGCTAAGGGCGCCCTGATTTCTGTCACGGATTATACGGTTGAAGGGGCATGAGTCAATCACTTTACGCGACGAATCAGCTTATTGCTGAAGCTTTAACCATAATTCGCAAATCTTAACCTGACAGTTTTGTCTGCATCTGACAAAATACCCAGATTCCCCCTAATAGCCTAAAAGTGGATTTTATCCGGATGTCAGCGAAAATTATTGATGGTAAAACGATTGCGCAGCAAGTTCGTGCTGAAGTTGCTGCTGGAGTTCAACAACGTCTTTCTGCTGGAAAGCGTGCGCCGGGTCTAGCGGTTATCCTAGTCGGAAATAATCCCGCTTCAGAGATCTATGTTGGCAGTAAACGTAAGGCGTGTGAGGAAGTGGGCTTTATCTCCCGCTCGTACGATCTTCCTGCAACCACGAGTGAACAAGCGTTGCTAGAACTTATCGACCAGCTTAATGATGATCAGGCTATCGATGGCATTCTCGTCCAATTGCCGCTACCGGAAGGTATCGACAACGTCAAAGTATTGGAGCGCATTGCGCCGAGTAAAGATGTCGATGGGTTTCACCCTTATAATGTTGGCAGACTCTGCCAGCGCGCGCCGATACTACGCCCCTGCACGCCACGTGGGATTATTACCTTATTAGAGCGTAATCAGGTTGATACCTTCGGGTTGAACGCTGTTATCGTCGGCGCTTCCAACATTGTTGGGCGCCCGATGGCGCTAGAATTACTTCTGGCGGGTTGTACGACTACGGTCACACACCGATTTACCAAAGACCTTCGCGCGCATGTAGAGCGTGCAGACTTGCTGGTGGTCGCGGTAGGTAAAGCACACTTCATCCCTGGAGAGTGGATTAAGCCTGGCGCGATTGTCATCGATGTAGGGATTAATCGCTTAGAAAACGGTAAAGTGACTGGCGATGTTGATTTCGCTACTGCTTCCCAACGCGCATCACTTATCACGCCGGTACCAGGTGGAGTAGGGCCGATGACGGTAGCAACCTTAATTCAAAATACGTTAGAAGCCTGTGAAAAATATCACAGCGGAGATCATCAATAATGCAGCAATTTTCTTTAGGTAAACACGCCCACGTCGACCTCTGCGATCTACTTAAGCTTGAGGGACTGACAGAAAGTGGTGCGCAAGCCAAAATCGTTATCGATGCCGGAGAGGTCACCGTTGATGGCCAAGTCGAAACACGTAAACGTTGCAAGATCCATGCGCAGCAGGTGGTCAGCTTTGCAGGACAATCGATTAAAGTGATCGATTAATTTTACACCATGACCGAATGGCTTCTGGCGATTCGGTCATTGGCTCAGAGAATCCTTAATTTGTTATTAAAATCCGCACAGTGCATCTCTGCGCTACCCTAAATCATAAATGTTGTTATAAGATTGTTTAATATTTATCATTAAGGATCGGACAAAATAATGAACAAGCTTTTATCCTCTCTATGCCTTATCGCCGCGTCGGTAGGGAGTGCTGCGGCTTTTGCGGCACCGTTCACACTCAGTTCCCCCGATTTTACCGCGGGTAAACTTCTGCCTAGCGCGGCAGGGGGCAAGCCGGGGAACGATCCTGCTTGCCATGGGCAAAATATTTCCCCGTTACTGGAATGGCAAAATGCGCCAGCGAATACCAAGAGCTATGCGCTGATTATTCAAGATCCACAGGGTAAGAACGGTCTTGGGGTCACCCATCTGGTCGCCTACGGTATTCCGGCAACCACTCAACGTCTGGAGCGCACCGCGCTGAGTAACGGTAAAGGGTTCGTGGGTGGACTGAATAGTAAAGGGACTGAAGCCTACGTCGGACCTTGCCCCCCTCCGACACTCGATTTGCATTACTACACCTTCACATTAATCGCGACTGACCTTGCACCGACAGCGCTGCCGGCGGGGCTATTGCGTGAAGAGCTGCTCCATCGTCTCGAAGGCCATGCGCTCGCCGCTGCAGGAACAGTTGCCGGCTATCAAGCGCAGATCTCCCACTGATAGTTAAATCGAGATCGCATCTGTGCTAATACTCTTAACGTTGTTAAGCAGTGTATTATTACTCTTAACGTTGTTAAGCAGTGTATTATTACTCTTAACGTTAGCCCCACTTTCCCACTGCCGCTATTGGTGGGTGAGGGTGTGGGATTTTCCACGCGTACAATTGTTGGCGATTGCGTTAGCGTTGGCCCTAGCCTCTAGCTATTACGAGCTGGAATCGACGTTATGGGTAACTCTGCTGCAATTCGTCACGTTGGGCTGTGCTGCATACCAATTACTCTGGATCTACCCTTACACGCCTTTTGCGCGTAAGCAGGTTAAGGACGCGCGGCCACAATGGTCTGGAACCACGCTTAAAGTCATGGTATCGAATGTATTAACGCCTAACCGTCAGGCTGACAAGCTGCTCGCGCTAGTCGAACAACAGCGGCCAGATGTCTTAGTCGCGGTCGAAACGGATCAATGGTGGGAGGATCAGCTTAAGCCCTTGGAACAACACTATCCTTGGGTCATTCGCTGTCCACAAGACAATCTTTATGGGATGCATGTGTATTCGCGGATCGCCGTACGCGATGCCAAGATTCAGTACCTCGTCGATGCTGAGATCCCCTCGGCGCATCTGCTCTTAGTGACGGAGGAGGGGACTGAGGTGAGTCTACATTGTCTTCATCCTACGCCCCCTAGCCCAACAGAGAACGATGTTTCCACGGATCGGGATGCAGAGTTAGTTATGGTGGATAAAAGCGTCAAACAGCGCGACATACCGGTTATCGTTACGGGGGATATGAACGATGTCGCATGGTCACGCAGTACGCGCTTATTCCTCAAAGTCAGTGGACTGATGGATCCGCGTCGTGGGCGGGGCATGTTCTCGACGTTCCACGCGAGCTATCCTTTCCTTCGCTGGCCCCTCGACCATGTTTTCCACAGTAAGCATTTTGTTTTAAAAGCGCTAAAACGGCTACCGAGTATTGGCTCCGATCACTATCCCTTCTATGTGGAGTTGCTTTATCACCCTGAGCAGGGCGCCGAGCAGCAAGAATTGCAGCATAACGGTGCGGATGAGAAGTTGGCGAGAGAGGTGTTACATACCGTCGCAGGTGACGAAAAACACGTTCATCGTCCTGGAGGGTAAAAATATCTCAACTCCCCGTACTGTCAGACATGGTTCCGGTTCCAAAAAATAGGGGTTTTGCTGGCTGAATATCAAGCAATTGTACAAAAAAACGATATTTATCACTTTTTCATCAGATCTTACTGGACAAATGGCTCCGCAATTGGTGTACTAGATACCGACACAGATTTAGTGTCTTTTTTAATGTAAAGGTAATATAGATGTCTAAGATTAAAGGTAACGTTAAGTGGTTTAATGAATCTAAAGGATTCGGTTTCATTACTCCTGAAGATGGCAGCAAAGATGTATTCGTACACTTCTCTGCTATCCAGAGCAATGGCTTCAAAACTCTTGCTGAAGGTCAACGCGTTGAGTTTGAAATTACTGATGGTGCTAAAGGCCCATCTGCTGCTAACGTTATCAGCCTGTAATTTAACAGCCAGAATTCAAAAACCCGCCTTTTAGGCGGGTTTTTTTTTGCTATAACGTTGTAAGAATGTTAATACGCAATCTGTTACAGATCACAATTGTGTTATAATCCTACTCTATCATGATAGGTGTCATGTCCTGCTAGGTAATGAGGTTGAAAGAGAGTTATGGAAGGTATTAGCTTAGCCAAGCTGTTAATCATTGGCGCATTAATCGTTTTATTGTTTGGTACGAATAAGTTACGTTCACTAGGTGGCGACTTAGGAAGTGCAATCAAGGGCTTCAAGAAAGCGATGAAAGAAGAAGACTCGACGGCGAAAACCCCCGCTGCCGAAGAAGTGACGGCAGATCGCGTCACGCATAAAGAGTAATCTCACGCTCAATTACGACTTATTGTAAGTAAATATAAAAAAAGCCAGTATTCGAATGAGTACTGGCTTTTTGCTGTAGGGAAGGGGCTATTTAATTTCGATACCTTGCGCCTGCATATCGGCATGGTACGAGGAACGGACGAAAGGTCCACAAGCAGCGTGGGTAAAGCCCATCTCCATGGCAGCCTCTTTCATCTCATCAAACTCTGCAGGGCTCACATAGCGCTGCACAGGCAGATGATGACGGCTAGGTTGTAAGTACTGACCAAGGGTTAGCATCGTCACGCCATGGCGGCGCAGATCACGCATAACCTCTACAATCTCTTCGTTCGTTTCGCCTAATCCTACCATCAGTCCTGACTTAGTCGGAATTTCAGGATGCTGCTGCTTAAATTTCTCCAGTAAAGTTAATGACCACTGGTAGTTGGCCCCTGGGCGCACTTGGCGATATAAACGGGGGACATTTTCAAGATTATGGTTGAAGACATCTGGAGGAGACGCTGAGAGGATCTCTAAGGCTTTATCCATGCGTCCACGAAAGTCGGGAACCAGCGTCTCGATTTTAATCGTCGGGCTTTTTGCGCGGATAGCATCGATACAGTCGGCAAAGTGTTGTGCACCACCGTCACGCAAATCATCACGGTCAACGGAGGTGATCACCACATAACGTAATGCCATGTCTGCAATAGTCTGTCCGAGTTTCTCTGGCTCGTTGGCGTCGGGGGCGACAGGACGACCATGGGCAACATCACAGAATGGACAACGGCGCGTACAGATAGCCCCAAGAATCATAAAGGTGGCTGTTCCGTGGTTGAAGCATTCTGCCAGGTTAGGGCAGGAGGCTTCTTCACAGACTGAGTGTAGGCCATTTTTACGCATCGCTGCTTTAATCCCTTGAATGCGACTTGAATCAGCAGGCAGCTTAATCTTCATCCACTCGGGTTTACGCAGGACTTCTTGGCGTTCAGTGACAACGGTCTTCACCGGAATCAAGGCCATTTTATCGGCGTCACGGTATTTAACGCCGCGTTCCATCTGTATTGGTTTGCTCATAAGGTATTCCGCATCACTGTCAGAAGAATCTCGCCTTATCGGAGAGTAATTCAACTTTTCTGATAAATTTGCAAAAGTATATCACTAGGCCGCTGCTTACACAGCCTCAAGCGCACAAAAGTTACAAGTTTGTAAAAGAAAGCGGATGAGTACTGGGTATTGGGCAGTCGGTGATTACCTTGGGGTAATGAACGTAATGGGTAAAATGTTTGACCAACGCTTCGGCGACCGCTGTTTGGCTTCGAGAGCTACCGAGGTCACGTAATTGTGTCATCGTCAATCCTGCGTAACCACAGGGATTGATACGGTCAAAAGGTGAAAGATCCATATCAACATTTAGTGCTAAGCCGTGGAAAGAGCAGCCATGACGGATACGCAGTCCGAGCGAACAGATCTTCTGTTCTGCGATATAAACGCCCGGTGCATCGGCGCGCGCATAGGCGTCGAGCTTATCGTCAGCAGCGGTCGCAATCACTGTATTCTCTAACGTCGTCACCAGATCTCGGACGCCAAGTTTACGACGGCGGATATCAATCAACACGTACATGATCTGTTGGCCGGGACCATGATAAGTGACCTGCCCGCCGCGATCACTCTGCATCACCGGAATATCGCCGGTTGCCAATAAATGCTCAGCCTTCCCGGCTTGTCCCTGTGTGAAGACCGCCGGGTGTTCGACGAGCCATAGTTCGTCGGCGGTTTGCGGGCTACGCTGATCGGTAAACTGATGCATCGCCTCTGAAACCGCTGCCCACTCTTGCTGCCCAAGATAACGGACGATAAGGGGCGACTGTTCAATACTCGCGGCTGGCTGGCTGTGGTTCATTACATCACCATTCGAACAATTTCGATATTACCTAATTCTTCGTATAAGGTTTCGACTTGGTCGATGTGTGTCGCATTAATGGTGATAGAGACCGAGTGATAGTTTCCTTTACTACTCGGGGTAATGGTCGGCGAGTATTCGCCTGGTGCATGGCGCTGTACGACCTCGATAACCTGATCAACCAGTTCAGGCTGAGCGAGGCCCATGACTTTGTACGTGAAAGGGGTGGGAAATTCTAGCAGCTCATTTAATTTGGTTTTCATAGTCACTCCAAGAGAAAAAAGACTCCCGCGAACGCGGGAGTGAAGATTACTAAGTATGTGGGGGTCAGAACGCGAAAATCAAGGGATTTAGCCAAACCAGTGATGGAACATCAGCTTAATATGGTCGACGATCTTACTGAAAAAGCCCCCTTCAGGCACCGCATTGAGCACCATCAGCGGACGCTTATCGATAATTTTTCCATCAAGCTGGAAATTAATGGTTCCGACAACTTGGTTTTTCTGAAGCGGGGCGTGTAGCTCTCCCGAATTTAAGACATAGCTGGCCTTGAGATCCTTCATACGCCCACGTGGGACGGTGATATAGACGTCTTTATTAACGCCTAACTCAGCTTTATCGGTATTACCAAACCAAACGGGTTCTGAGGCAAAGTCCTTGCCCGCTTTAATAGGGGAAATCGTTTCGAAAAAGCGGAAACCCCAAGTCAGTAATTTTTTACTCTCGGTTTCGCGACCTTTATAGGTATGTCCGCCCATCACCGCAGAAATAAGCCGCATCTGGCCCTCTGTGGCGGAAGCGACCAAATTGTAGCCAGCGGAATTAGTATGGCCAGTCTTGATACCATCAACGTTCATACTGGTATCCCACAGCAAACCATTACGATTAAGCTGGCGGATATTGTTGAAGGTAAACTCTTTTTCGTGATAGATCGCATATTCTTCAGGGACGTCGCGGATCAGCGCTTGGCCGATTAGCGCCATGTCGCGCGCTGAGCTGTATTGCCCTTCGGCGTCTAACCCATGCACGGTTTGAAAATGGGTGTTTTTCAAGCCGAGCGAGTTAACGTAGTTATTCATCAACCCGACAAAGGTGTCTTGACTACCTGCGACATAATCAGCCATGGCGACGCACGCATCATTCCCCGACTGCAGGACAATACCGCGCGTAAGCTGAGAGACCGGTACGCGGTCGCCCGGTTTAAGGAACATCAATGATGAACCCTTAAATACCGGGTTACCTGTCGCCCACGCATCTTGTCCTACGGTGACGAGATCGTCTTGGTGAATTTTACCGGCTTTAACCGCCTGACCAATAACATAACTGGTCATCATTTTGGTTAAACTTGCGGGATCGCGACGAGCATCGGCATTTTTCTCAGCGAGGATCTTGCCTGAGTTATAGTCCATCACGATATAGGCTTCGGCATCGATAGCGGGTACGCCTGGGATCATCGTTTGTACAAGTGTATCGTCAGCGTATACGCAAGGTCCAATCAGTGACGCCGTGAGGGATAACAAGGTCAAGCGCTTAACGATCTTTAGAGTGAAAGCTTTATTCATTGTGACGTACTCATTCAGAGGCGTAGCTAAAGACCCACTACACTGAAAGAGTAGTGGGCGTCGGTGAGTCTATTAGTTATTATTTGAAGTAACGAATGAAGTCAGATTGTCCTGTGCGAGGCGCTGTTGCAGCGCGGTTGCTTCGCCACGGCTACCATAGCCGCCAAGCTGTACGCGATAGACGTTACCATTTACCGCTTCAACGTGTCCGGCAACATTGTAATGCTGCGCGAGTTTCTTTTGTAACTCGTTAGCGCGTTCTGCATTATTGACCGCAGCAACCTGGACGACAAACCCTTTACCGCTACCATGACTTGATGCAGCCGGTTTGGTGACCGGCGGATTCACTGCTGGAGTGGTATGGGGAGTTGAGGCGGCAACGGTCGCCGCAGCGACGGCAGGTGCAGCGGACGGTTGGGTTACCGCTGGTGCCTCTTGCGGTTCATCAGACTCTAATACGCCGCTGCGTAGGGGTTGCGGCGCACCTTGTAGACCATTACTGTGCACGGGGGCACCGCTACTTCCATTGCTTTGCAGTTCACTGTTGTCTACGGCGCGTACATTGGTATCTGTAGGCGCAGTTGGCGTGGTGACAGGGGGTAATGCGGTGCCACCGGGGGCGGCTGATTCACTCGTCGTCATCCCGCCGTCAAGATCAGGGCGTGCAGGCAGATCATAGCTCTGCTTCGCGACTCGAGTCCCGATGGTTCCCGGGCCCGATAGCGTCCCATCGGGGGTAACGTTAATGACATCGATGCGCACACGACTATTATTTGAGGTATTCAAACGGGTGGCCGCAGCAGGGGAGAGGTCAATAATACGTCCAGGGATAAACGGACCACGGTCATTAATGCGCACGACGATCTGCCGGTTGTTCGCTAAATTGGTCACGCGAACATAAGAGGGGATCGGCAATGTTGGGTGCGCAGCGGTGAATGCATCCGTATCAAAAGCTTCACCGGAGGCGGTGCGATTACCTTGAGCGTCCGCGCCGTAAGTGGTCGCTAAACCAATTTGGCTAAAGTTTTGCGTATCCGTCGCAATCTTATAACTAATACCATTAACGGTATAATTGTTATTAGCGGTACTGTTGCGAGGCTCGTATTTCGGTTCAATACCTGGGATCTCCACCACCGGGCCATTATAGGCAGGCAGAGGTGGGGCGGTGTAATTCTGCTGTTGCTGATCTGACGAACACGCCGCTAACATTAATGATGCCAAGCTAATTCCAAGCCATTCCTTTCGCATGTCTGCCTCTTATACGCTTTTAGATAACATTTTTCGATGAGTATGAATTGACATTACAATGCCAAAACCTGCCATTAATACCACTAATGCAGAACCCCCATAGCTAACCAAGGGTAAGGGGACCCCTACCACTGGCAGGATCCCGCTGACCATACCAATATTCACGAACACGTAGACAAATAAGATTAGCATTAAACCTCCCGCCATTACACGGCCGAAGGTGGTCTGTGCACGGGCAGCAATAATTAATCCACGGATAATTAACAGCAGATAGAGAGCGAGTAAACCCAGCACACCGATAAGCCCTAACTCCTCAGCTAATACCGCAAAAATAAAGTCGGTATGGCGTTCAGGTAGGAATTCAAGTTGTGACTGCGTACCGTGTAACCAGCCTTTACCTCGTAACCCCCCCGATCCGATAGCGATCTTCGATTGAATAATATGGTAGCCAGCTCCAAGCGGGTCACTCTCAGGATTAAGGAGCATCATGACACGGTCGCGCTGATAGTCATGCATCAAGAAGAACCAGAGTATGGGGATAAACGCAGCGAGAAGCAGTACGGCAATACCAATCAATCGCCAGCTCATTCCAGAAAGGAATAGAACGAAAATCCCTGATGCGGCGATCAAAATAGCCGTTCCGAGATCCGGTTGGGCAGCCACCAATAAAGTAGGCAGGGCGATCAAGACTAGCGCGATAGCCGTATTCTTGAGAGAAGGCGGGCAGATATCGCGATTAATAAAGCGTGCCACCATCAGTGGCACCGCAATTTTAGCAATCTCCGAGGGCTGAAAGCGTACGACACCAAGGTCGAGCCAGCGCTGCGCGCCTTTACTAATATGACCAAACGCATCGACGGCAATGAGTAGAACGACGCTAAGAATATAGAGATAAGGCGCCCAACTTTCATAAACACGGGGAGGGATTTGTGCGAGGGTCAGCATGAGTGCTAACCCCATGCCAATTTGCCCGATCTTACGCTCCATCATGCCGGGATCTTGGCCGCTGGCACTCCAGATAATAAAGCCGCTATAGGTCAATAGCGTCAAAATGATAATCATGAACATTGGATCGACGTGGATACGTGTCCAGATCGACTGTTTCTGTGGGTGGTCACTCATAGACATTACTCGTCACCTTCGTAGCCAGGAGGCTGCGGTGCCTCTGGTGATAATTGGGTCGTATTATCGCCTAACATTATATGGTCCAAAATTTGTCGCATAATAGTGCCGACAGCTGCGCCAGCTCCCCCATTCTCTAAGATAATGGTGACAGCGACGCGTGGGTTATCGTAAGGAGCGAAGGCGGTCATTAGTTTATGATCACGCAAACGCTCGGAAATTTTATGTGCATTGTAAGTTTCATTTGCCTTAAGCCCGAATACCTGAGCAGTGCCGGATTTTGCCGCGATTTTATAGGGGGCTCCCATAAAGCTTTTATGCGCGGTGCCATTTGCACGATTCGCTACACCATACATACCGTCTTTGGCAATCTCCCAGTAGCCGGAGTCCACATCGCCAATCGTCTCAACCTCTGGGGCCTGATAAGGTGCGGTCTTAGACCCGCTTTTCGCGGAGAGTAATAGATGCGGAACCTTCAGGACGCCATCATTAATCAGCGCCATCAACGCTTTATTCATTTGCAAAGGTGTGGCCGTCCAATACCCTTGTCCGATTCCGACCGGAATAGTATCTCCCTGATACCATGGTTTTTTGAAGCGATTGAGCTTCCACTCACGCGTTGGCATGTTACCGGCACTCTCTTGTGGGAGATCGATACCCGTACGTTGTCCGTAACCGAATTTGGTCATCCACTCTGAGAGGCGGTCTATCCCCATATCAAATGCCACCTGATAGAAAAAGGTATCTGCCGATTCTTCAAGAGATTTAGTGACGTTCAGGCTTCCATGGCCCCATTTTTTCCAATCACGAAAGCGTTTTTCTGTACCTGGTAGCTGCCACCAACCGGGGTCGAAAAGACTCGTATTCTTGGTAATGACCCCCGCGCTCAGAGCAGAAACAGCGACAAAGGGTTTCACTGTCGAAGCTGGCGGGTAGGCGGCTTGAATGGCACGGTTGTACAACGGCCGGTCGGGATTGGTCAATAATTCTTTGTAATTTTTACTTGAGATACCTTCGACGAATAAATTAGGGTCGTAGCTTGGCATCGACACCATCGCCAAGATTTCACCGTTACGCGGATCGCTCACTACGACCGCGGCTCGGCTACCTGCCAATAGCGTTTCAATATATTGCTGCAAACGTAAGTCGAGCGTTAAGGTAATATCTTCGCCTGCTTGTGGGCTAACCTCGCTGAGCTGCCTGACCACGCGCCCCCGATTATTAACCTCGACCTCTTCATAACCGGTATTACCATGCAATGTGTCTTCGTAATAGGCCTCAACCCCAAGTTTGCCTATATCGTGGCTCGCACTATAGTTACCGGCCTTCTGTTCGTTATTAAGGCGCGCCATATTCCGATCATTAATTTTCGAGATATAGCCGACGATATGCGTCAGGCTTGACCCATAAGGGTAATAGCGACGCTGATAACCCTTGATCTCTACGCCTGGAAAACGATATTGATTCACCGCAAAACGTGCAATTTGCTCATCGTTTAATTCATATTTAATGACGACGGAGGTAAAGCGGCGAGCTAGTCTACGTTCCTTTTCAAAGTTCGCCAACTCGTCGTCGCTCAGCGATAAGACCGGCTGTAAGTCGTGCAACGTTTGCTTTAGATTCGGGACTTTGGCAGGCAGAATTTCGGCTTGGTAAATAGTTTTATTGAGTGCGAGCGGGATATTATTACGATCGTAAATAATGCCACGGCTGGGCGCGATAGGGACCAGCTTAATGCGGTTTTGATTAGAACGAGTACGGTAATCATCGTAATGAAAGATCTGTAAATGACACAGATTGACGACCAGGATCGAAAATAATAGAAAAACACCCACAAGCGCGATGGCAGCCCGTTTTACAAACAATTTTTGTTCGGCGCTATAGTCACGAAAAGCGTAGGCAGTCAATTTCATGCAAGTGTTTTCTACTTAATCAAATGTCGAGAGATTATTCGCGATGGTAAGGATGGTTAGTCGTAATACTCCACGCACGATAAAGGCTTTCAGCGACTAATACTCTGACTAACGGATGCGGTAAGGTCAACGGTGAGAGTGACCAACTTTGATCTGCCGCAGCTTTACAGGCAGGGGCAAGACCTTCCGGGCCACCAATCAATAAACTGACGTCGCGACCATCTTGCTTCCACCGATCTAGCTGTTGAGCTAATACCGGGGTCTCCCAAGGCGTGCCGGGAATATCGAGGGTCACGATACGGTTGCCTTTACCCACTGTAGCTAACATCGCCTCACCTTCTTTCTCGAGGATCCGCTTGATATCGGCGTTCTTACCTCGTTTACCAGCAGGAATTTCGATAAGTTCAAAGGGCATATCGCGCGGAAAACGGCGTAGATAGTCCATAAATCCGGTTTGAACCCAATCGGGCATTTTAGTGCCGACGGCGACGAGCTGCAATTTCACTCATTAGCTCCAGAGTTTCTCAAGCTCATAAAGCTGGCGAGCTTCTTCTTCCATGATATGGACAATGACCTCGCCCAGATCGACGACGACCCAGTCACCAGAGACCTTGCCTTCAGTTCCCATTGGCTGTAAGCCTACGAGTTTAGCTTCCTGCTTGAGGTGATCCGCAATAGACATGACATGACGCGATGAGGTTCCAGTACAGATCACCATGCAATCGGTGATACTTGATTTACCGTGAACATCAATAGAAATTATATTTTGCGCTTTGATATCGTCAACTTTATCGACGACGAAAGCTTGGAGTGCTTGGCCTTGCAAAAGCTTCACCTTAGGTATTGATGGATAAAGAAATAAAATCCCTAGTAACCGAGAATAATAAGCGTTAGCTAGGGGTGAGGGCGTAGTGTACCACGCCGTCAGCGAGGGCGATATAAGCCAGTGTCGGCGATGTAGCGAATGACGTCATCAGGCAGTAGATTTTGGCAACTTAACCCGAGGTGAAGTCGACGGCGAATATCGGTAGCTGAGATGGTATACAGTGAAGTATCTGCAAAGAATATTCCGCCACACGGCTGCTGATGTAAAGTCTCGGCTTCAACCACGTGGCGGTTGATCCATGATTGGACTTTGTTATCGGTATGTTGGCTAGCATAGCCAGGGCGTTGGGCAACGATGAGATGACAGTAATCTAGGATCTCTTGCCATCTTTCCCATTTATTGATCGTCAGCAACGAGTCTTGGCCGATAATAAAGGCTAAAGGACATGCGACGCCTACTTCCTCACGAAGCAGTGTAAGGGTATCGATAGTCCACGAAGGCGTATCACGCAGTAGCTCGCGGGTATCAATGGAAAACAAGGGGTCGTGACGTATCGCGCATTGAATTAATTCTACGCGCTGCTCTGCCGTTGCTTCCGGTTGGGGACGATGCGGCGGCACGTTATTCGGCAGAAGTGTGACCTTATCGACGCCGATTAACGCGGCAATCTCACGTGCACAATGCAAATGACCGTTATGGATGGGGTCGAAGGTTCCCCCAAACCAAGCAGAGAGCTTAGACATGATAAAGTCCTGTAGGGAACTGTGGTTGACAAATAAGGATACTCAGCGCGTTTAACGCTGGCCAACACTCAGCGGAAAAGTCCTTTTTCACGGCAATTTCAAGTGAGGCTAACTGATGCACGACGTGGCGTAATCGTGTTCGATCCAGGCGCTGTAGCGCGCCGGTATAGAGTTGACGTCTATTTTGCCAAACACGCAGTTTGTCCATTGCAGCACGGCGCGCGTCAGCGGGTTTTGCCTGAACATCCAGTAAAATCATCAGCTCTCGCTGCAATGTTCTTAATAAGATAATTGGCTCGTGATCTTCACGGGCTAATTGTTGTAACACGTGTAAGGCGCGCTTACTTTTTCCGGCCAAGAGTGCATCAATCCAATGATAAGGCGTGAACACTGCAGCATCATAGACCGCTTCTTCTACTCTTGGCAGCGTCAGTACGCCATCCGGCCAAAGTAATGAAAGGCGTTCTAAGGCTTGCGAGAGTGCTAACAGATTCCCTTCGTAGTAGTAGCAGAGCAGTTGTAGGGAAGGGGGATCTATCTCTAGCGACAGCGCTCGACAGCGATTCTGTACCCAGCGGGGAAGTTGTTGATGGTCAGGGGTGTTACACGTAACGTGTAGACCTTCCTCTAGCAACGCTTTATACCAAATACTGTTCTCTTGCGCCTTGGTAACCTTCGGCGCATGAATGATCAGTAGTAGATCGTCATGGACTAAGGAAAATAGCTGCGCCAATTGAGTCGTTTGCGTCGCGTTAGGACCATTATCTGCGAGCTGCAACACAAAAATTTGCCGCTGGCTAAATAGGCTCATCGCTTGGGACTCGCTAAACAGTCGTTCCCAATCGGTATGTTGGTCGATAGTAAAGGCGTGCTGCTCACTGAAGCCTTGCTGCTTCGCAGCATTGACAATAGCTTGCTGACTGTCTAAATGGAGCAGCGGGTCGCTTCCCACTAAAATATAATAACGACGCAACCCATGATTGAGTTGCGCCGAAAGTTGCTCAGGGAACACTCTGGTCATCAGTTACCGAGCGCTACACCAGCATTGCTGCTTTGTTCTGAAGAACTCGTGATTACCTCAGGTTGGGCTAACGTAGGCTGGGCTGTCGGTGCGTGACCACTGATTTGCTGTTCAGCAGCGTGGACGGCAAGTAACTGACGAACCAACTGTTCAGAGGCTCTCTGACGCATTTCTTGGCTGATCAGATCTTGTTCTGAGTCAGCGGCTAGTGGATTACCAGAGTTATCGAAGTAGGCACGATAAACCGTGGTATGCAGTGGGAAAATACCTTTACCTGGGATCAAAATCTGTCCATTGACGGTCATGACTAATTGATACTCGGCACGGCTACCGTCTAAGAAGACCGACGCCGTGTCACGGTGGTTATTTTCACCTTCTAAGCGTAGCGTTGGCACATTGACGCGTTGTGTTGCGGAATCCTCAACCAGTTTGATACCGCTTAAACGAAGTTGTTGGCGTACCGCTCGGGCGAGAGGACCATACGGGTCACCACTATTTAAAATCATTGTCTTCATTTCTTTAGGGATTTTAGTGTTACCCCGAGTATGAAAACCGCAACCTGCGGTGCTTAGCACCGCGGTCGCCATCATTAAGTACAGTAGAAAGTGTCGCACGTTACCTCCGGAGTTAACCGATCACTAGGTTTAACAGTTTGCCAGGAACGAAAATGGCTTTGCGAATCGTTGCACCGTCTAAATATTTAGCGACGAGATGTTCTTCAGAGGCAAGGGCTTGAACTTGCTCTTGAGTCGCCTCTGCTGCAACGTTGATCTTGGCGCGCACTTTACCATTGATTTGGATAACCATAACGACGCTTTCTTCGACCATCGCTTTTTCATCTGCGATAGGCCACTGAGCTTCGTCAATCGTCGTAGCCTGGCCTAATGCTTGCCATAAGACGAAACAGGCGTGAGGCATAAATGGATAAAGTAGACGAATGACAGCATTTAATGCCTCATCCATCAGCGCCCTGTCTTGCTCGCTTTCTTGCGGAGCACGGGTCAGCTTATTCATTAGCTCCATCACCGCTGCAATCGCCGTGTTGAAGGTTTGGCGGCGTCCCACATCATCAGATACTTTCGCGATAGTCTTATGTACTTCACGACGTAGCGCTTTTTGAGCATCGTTTAATGCTTCGACGTCTAATGGCGCGGCAGCTCCTTTACTGGTGTGCTCATACACAAGACGCCAGACGCGTTTCAAGAAGCGGTTAGCCCCTTCAACACCTGACTCTTGCCATTCCAATGTCATCTCAGCAGGCGAGGCAAACACCATGAACAGCCGAACGGTATCGGCACCATAACGTTCAACCATCAATTGTGGGTCGATGCCGTTATTTTTGGACTTGGACATTTTGCTCATGCCCGCATACACCACTTCGCGGCCAGTATTATCAGTCGCTTTGGTCACACGGCCTTTATCATCGCGCTCGACGGTTACGTCAACAGGAGAAACCCAGTTACGCTCACCGTTCGCGCCGACATAATAATAGGCATCTGCCAATACCATGCCTTGGCAGAGTAGACGTTTCGCCGGCTCATTCGAGTTTACTAGCCCAGCATCACGCAACAGCTTGTGGAAGAAGCGGAAATACATCAAGTGCATGATGGCATGTTCGATACCACCGATGTATTGGTCAACCGGTAGCCAGTAGTTCGCTGCCGCAGGGTCAAGCATACCTTGATCGTAGTTTGTACAGGTATACCGCGCGTAATACCATGAAGATTCCATAAAGGTATCGAAGGTATCCGTTTCACGTAACGCAGGCTGCCCATTGACGGTGGTTTTCGCCCACTCTGGATCGGCTTTGATTGGACTCGTGATACCGTCCATCACAACATCTTCAGGCAGTAAGACGGGTAATTGATCTTCCGGTGTCGGGACGACTGTACCATCTTCCAGCGTCACCATAGGGATTGGCGCACCCCAGTAACGTTGGCGGGAAACCCCCCAGTCACGCAGACGGTAGTTCACTTTACGAACACCTACGCCTTTTGCGGCTAGCGCATCGGCAATCGCATTGAAGCCTGCAGTATGGTCCAGGCCATCAAACTCACCAGAGTTGACTAAGCGACCTTTAAAGGTCAGGGGTTCGCGGCTGACATCAGGAACATTTCCTTCTTCGTCACAGACCACCGGTTTAATGATTAATTGGTATTTGTTTGCGAATTCCCAGTCACGTTGGTCGTGGGCGGGAACAGCCATTACTGCGCCAGTACCGTATTCCATTAGAACAAAGTTAGCGACCCACAACGGCAGTTTCTCACCGGTCAGCGGATGAATCACATGAAAACCGGTCGCATGGCCTTTTTTCTCCATGGTGGCCATCTCGGCTTCGGCAACCTTGGTATTACGACACTCTTCAATGAATGCAGCTAAGGCGGGATCTTGCGCAGCCGCTTCTTGAGCTAATGGGTGCCCAGCCGCGACAGCGACGTAAGTTGCTCCCATAAAGGTGTCAGGGCGAGTGGTGTAAACGGTCAAGGTGTCGCTGCGGTCCGCGACAGCAAAAGTAATTTCCACACCTTCGGAACGGCCAATCCAGTTACGTTGCATGGTTTTAACCTGTTCAGGCCAACCTTCTAACGTATCCAGATCATTAAGCAGTTCTTCTGCATAATCGGTAATTTTAATGAACCATTGAGGGATCTCTTTGCGTTCGACTTTACTGTCGCAACGCCAGCAGCATCCATCAACCACTTGTTCATTCGCTAACACGGTCTGGTCGTTCGGGCACCAGTTAACCGCAGAGGTTTTTTTATAAACTAAGCCTTTTTCATAAAGCTTGGTGAAGAACCATTGTTCCCAACGGTAATACTCTGGCTGACAGGTCGCTAACTCGCGGCTCCAGTCATAACCAAAGCCCAGTAGCTTCAACTGGTTCTTCATGTAATCGATGTTTTCGTAGGTCCAAGGTGCCGGTGCAGTATTGTTCTTAACGGCAGCCCCTTCAGCGGGTAAGCCGAAGGCATCCCAACCGATCGGTTGTAAAACGTTTTTACCTTGGAGACGCTGGTAGCGCGCGATAACATCACCAATGGTGTAGTTACGTACATGCCCCATGTGGAGTCGGCCAGAAGGATAGGGAAGCATCGATAGGCAATAATATTTCTCTTTACCTTCTTGTTCGGTAACTTTGAAGGTTTCTTTTTCATCCCAATGGGCTTGAACGTGTGACTCTATCTCTTCCGGGCGGTATTGCTCTTGCATGGCGGCCAGTGATCCTTATTAATAAGCGTGGGGCTTGATACAATGACTTTACTTAGATCCGCATAGCATACCCATAAGGCTGCCGCGCAACAACTGCCAATTCTCGCGAGTCATCATTTGTCGAAAAATGAGCCTCCTTGGAGGCTCGGTAGAAGGGGCTATTTTTTACGTCGTTTAAAGGCAACGACGGCGCTAAGTAGGCTGATTATCCAGATTGTCGTATCACCGGTTAAGGCATAAGGGGTGGCTCCGCGCGTTGGCGTAACCTCAGCGGTCAATACGCCCGGTTGGAATTGAGGAAGTTGTTTGATTACATTCCCCTGAGGATCGATAACCGCCGTAATACCATTGTTGGTATCTCTGAGTAGCGGTTTGCCAAGCTCGAGCGCTCGCATTCTCGCCATTTGAAAGTGTTGCCAAGGACCAATCGAGTGTCCAAACCACGCATCATTCGACACCGTAAGGAGGAAATCGGTATCTGGACGCAGATTATCGCGCACCTGCTGGCCGAGTACGATCTCATAGCAAATTGCAGTCGTGAGCTGGTATCCACCCAGGTAGAGCGGCGATTGCGAATAAGCCCCACGACTAAACCCAGACATAGGAAGGTCGAAGAAGGGCGCTAGGGGGCGTAGCAGCGAGGCGAGAGGTACGAACTCGCCAAAGGGAACTAAGTGGTTTTTCTGGTAACGGTTCGGGCTGTAGTAGCTATAAGGGGACGAGTTACCCAAGGTGATAACAGTATTAAAATCGTGATAACGGTTATCTGCCATGAGGCGCGAGTCGACGATACCCGTGGCCAATAGTGAGCCACTTTCCCGCAGTTCATCGTCCCATTGATGAAGGAAAGCTTGCTGATTAGTTTCTAAGTCACTGATCGCTGATTCAGGCCAAATAATAAGTTTGGCATGACCCAGCTGTGGTGCAGTAAGGCGCGTATAAGTTTGTAGGCTACGAGAAAGCTGTTGCGGGTCCCACTTCATACTTTGGGCGATATCGCCTTGTACCAGCGCCACCGTTGTCTTGCGCGCAGGCTGTTCGTGGTACCAATGTAGATAGCGTAGCGGCCAGCAGAGGAGCAGTACCGCTCCCACCCCGATAAGATAACGGACTTTGCGCTGTTTGAGGGCGAGAACTAACGCACCGGCGATCATCATTAGAAGGAAATTAATCGTTTCGACACCGGCGATCGGGGCGATGCCTTTTAAAGGACCTTCAATCTGGCTATAGCCAAACTGTAACCATGGGAAACCAGTCAGCACCCATCCGCGCAAGAATTCCGATACTTGCCATAAGGCAGGGGCGGCAAGGAGCAGACGCGCTGCGCTGACGCGTGGCCAGAAGCGATTTAAGAGTAAGGCAAAGAGGAGAGTGAACAGCGACAGCCAAGCGGCAAGCAGGACAACTAAAAAGATATTAACCGGACCAGGCATACCGCCGAAGGTCGCGATGCTAACATAGACCCAATTTACCCCACTCCCAAACAGACCCATTCCCCAGCAATAGCCGATGGCTGCTGCTTGCGATGTCTTGCGCTCGGTCGTTAACCATTGTAAGCCAAACAATGAGAGCAGAGCGGCTGGCCAGATGTCGAAGGGGGAAAAAGCAAGGGTGCCAATGGCACCCGTAAGCAAGGCAAGAAGGAGACGAACAGATTGTCGATCAAGTATTTTACTGACAGCCATAAGCATTAGTCGTCGTTAAGAGTAATGGGGGTAGCATTGTCTGGAATACGGACATGCACTTGAATGATACGACGGCGATCGGCTACGGCGACTTTGAATTGATAGCCGTCAATCGTGATACTTTCTCCGCGAGCAGGGAGGTGACCAAAGCTTTGCATCACGAGTCCGCCGACAGTATCCACTTCGTCATCGCTGAAATTGGTGGCAAATTGCTGGTTAAAATCGTCGATGGACATCAAAGCTCTAACCGTATAGGTTTGGCGGTTGAGCTGGCGAACATCGGCATCTTCGACGTCATCGTACTCATCTTCGATTTCTCCGACGATAAGCTCCAGAATATCTTCGATAGTAACCAGTCCGGCTACGCCGCCGAACTCATCAATGACGATAGCCATGTGGTAGCGTTGCGAGCGGAACTCCTTAAGCATCCGGTCGACGCGCTTACTTTCCGGGACAACGACCACCGGGCGTAGTACTTTCTCAATACTAAATGTGTCAGCATCGCTACGCATAAAGGGCAGGAGATCTTTTGCCATCAAGATCCCTTCGACGTGGTCTTTATCTTCGCTGATCACCGGAAAGCGTGAGTGGGCGGTATCGACGATAATATCAAGGCAGCTATCGAGCGCCTGATCGCGTTTCAAGGTGACCATCTGTGAACGAGGGATCATGATATCCCGCACCCGTTGCTGCGCAATATCCATCACGCCTTCGATCATGTCACGGGTATCTTCATCAATCAGATCTTTTTGTTCAGAATCTCTTATTAATTCCAAGAGTTCATCACGGTTTTTCGGCTCTCCGTGAAAAAGCTGATTGAGGAGTAATGAAAAAAATCCTTTTTTATTACTTGGGGTATCATTATTTTGAGAATGGTCGTCGCTCATGGCGGTTTTATTTAGATCTCTCGTTAAGTAAACTTTGGTGGCAAGGACAACGACACTTACCACCTCTTACAGATATTAGGCTTCTTTCTCAGAAATGTACGGGTCAGGGTAACCAAGCGCAAGCATTATCTCAGTTTCCAAGGCCTCCATCTCTTCTGCCTCGTCATCGTCGATATGGTCGTAGCCGAGTAGATGCAGGCTACCATGGATGACCATATGTGCCCAATGAGCCTCTAGCGACTTTTGTTGTTCGACCGCTTCTTGCTCCACGACCTGGCGACAAATAATCAAATCACCCAATAGAGGGAAATCTTCAATACCCGGTGGCGCCTCGAAAGGAAAGGATAGCACATTGGTCGGTTTGTCCTTTCCTCGCCAAGTATGGTTCAGTTCGTGGCTTTCTGCTTCATCGACTAAGCGAATAGTCACTTCGCTAATAGCCTGAAAAGGGCTTACCGCAGCGGTTAGCCAGCGGTGAAACTGTTCCTCGCTGGGTAGGCCTTGTGCTGCGGCGCAGACATTTTGCAAATCTAAAATTACATCTTGTTCCATTAGTTTTCCTGAGTAGGGGCTTGTGCTTCGCGCTTTCTTTCTTCCGCGCGCTCTGCCCGGCGCTGCTGGTCCGCCTCTTCCCACGCCTCGTAAGCGGTAACAATACGCGCCACTACTGGATGCCTGACGACATCTTCGCTATGAAAGAAATTAAAACTCAGCTCTTTGACGTCGGACAGCACTTCAATGGCATGTTTTAGGCCGGACTTAGCATTACGCGGCAGGTCGATCTGCGTGATATCACCGGTAATGACTGCTTTAGAATTAAAGCCAATCCGCGTTAGGAACATTTTCATTTGTTCAATCGTGGTGTTTTGGCTCTCATCTAAAATAATAAATGCATCGTTCAGTGTACGCCCACGCATATAGGCGAGGGGAGCGACCTCGATAACATTGCGCTCAATTAATTTTTCGACGCGTTCGAAGCCCAGCATTTCGAAGAGGGCATCATACAGAGGACGTAAGTAAGGATCGACCTTTTGGCTTAAATCCCCGGGTAAAAACCCAAGTTTTTCGCCAGCCTCTACCGCTGGGCGGGTGAGAAGGATACGTCGGATCTCTTGTTTTTCTAACGCATCCACCGCTGCAGCAACCGCCAAGTAGGTTTTACCCGTCCCGGCAGGACCGATACCGAAGGTAATATCATGTCCAAATATATTAGCAAGGTATTGCGCTTGATTAGGCGTGCGTGGCTTGATGACGCCGCGACGCGTCTGGATATTGATCGCTTTACCGAAGTTAGGGACGCTATCGGCGGTTTGTTCCAGTACGCCACTCTCTTTGATCGCTAAGTGAATATTCTCGGGTAAAATATCCTGAGATTGACCCCGTACAGGCGCGGTATCGACATAGAGATTTTTCAAGATATTTTCCGCTGCTGCCACGATGAGTGGACGGCCAGCGAGTTTAAAATGATTATCTTGTCGATTGATTTCGAGGCCTAAACGGCGCTCAATATGTTTAAGATTATCGTCGAAAGGCCCACAAAGGCTCAGTAAACGCTGGTTATCGGCAGGTTCAAGTGTGATTTCACGGGTTTCAATATTCAAATTTATCCTCTTTATCACTTGGGTCGATCGGTTACCGACGTATTGAGTAAACTATAATTAATCAGATTATTTATGCTGTAGGCATGGGATGCAAGGCCTCCCTAAGAGGTTGGGGCACAATCTGCAAAAGCAAGGCGATAGTCACTGAGGAGGTGGCCCCATGTTAGGACGTATTCACATGGGGACGCAGTGAGTAAACCTTAACCCGACAGAAGCGCTAATTTCCTCGATAGGTAGAGTAACCGTACTGGCTTAGCAGTAACGGAATATGTAGCTTTTCGTTCTGTTGCGAGACGCTAAAAATAACGGGGATTTCAGGGAAGAAACTCGCCTGTCCCTGTTGTTTAAAATAGTCACCCGTCTCAAAGGTAACTTTATACACCCCGGCGCTCATCGCTGAGTCTTGTGGGTAGAGCGATTTGACTCGGCCATTACTGTCAGTTTTACTCGTAGCGAGTTTCTGCCAGCCGCTACCCGTTTGTTTCTCTAAGATGACGGTAACTTCGGCAGAGGGTTTACCCGTTTGCTGGTTAAGAATATGTACGCTCAAGGTGCCTTCTGGCGCGGCGATAGCAGCGGGCAATCCCGCCACACCGAGAATAGATATCAGTGATAAAGCTAATTTCATATGAACCTCATCGAACGGAGTAGGGCTATAGGTTTAAGATAGCGTCGATTAATGGGAATATGTGTTTTCGAGAATCTCTAATCATTAACCACAATCGATGATCTGTCAGGGGGAGCGGTGATAATTATCGCTTCTGATCACTTTTTTAGCGGCTGTTAATGGCGGGTAATTAAGGGTGACCGGATACGAGAGAGGGTGAAGCCGTGCTCTTATGCTGTTTAACGCGCAGATTGGGGAAGACAAGCAGGTCGTAGGAAGAGCAACAAACCCTGACGATGCAGGGCTTGTTATAAGATCTCGAGGGAGTCAGTAGATCTCAGCAGTCGGGGCGTGGTCAACCAGGACTAAGGCTGAAATACGCCAACCCCGAGTTCATTCTCTTTACGAGTCCGTGCAATGACGGAAGCAGGGCTTTCGACCACCCTTAGCCCCATCTCTGCCTCGGTACGTACAACTTTACCGCGTAATGAGTTAGGGAGAACATCCGTGACTTCGATATCAACAAATTTACCGACCATATCGGGCGTGCCTTCGAAGTTAACCACGCGGTTATTCTCAGTTCGTCCCGACAGCTCCATAACATTTTTACGCGAGGTGCCTTCTACCAGTACGCGTTGCTCGGTACCGAGCATCCGGCGGCTCCATGCCTGCGCCTGTTGGTTGATGCGGTCTTGTAGGATATAAAGACGCTGTTTCTTCTCTTCATCACTCACATCGTCAGGAAGGTCGGCTGCAGGAGTCCCTGGGCGCGCAGAGTAGATAAAGCTGAAACTCATATCGAAGTTAACATCCGCAATCAGCTTCATCGTTTGTTCGAAATCTTCCTGAGTCTCCCCCGGGAATCCGATAATAAAATCGGAGCTGATTTGAATGTTCGGACGCGCGGCACGCAATTTACGAATAATGGCTTTAAACTCCAGCCCGGTATGCGCACGCTTCATCAGCATCAGAATACGATCCGCACCGCTTTGTACCGGAAGGTGCAAGAAGCTGACGAGTTCAGGCGTATCCCGGTAAACGTCGATGATATCGTCGGTGAATTCAATCGGATGGCTGGTGGTAAAGCGAATGCGGTCAATACCATCGATGGCTGCGACGAGGCGGATTAATTCGGCAAAGGTACAGGTTGCGCCATCGTAATGCTCACCACGATAAGCATTAACGTTTTGTCCTAGCAGATTGACCTCGCGAACACCTTGCGCCGCTAACTGAGCAATCTCGAAGAGGATATCATCGCACGGGCGGCTAACTTCCTCGCCTCGGGTGTAAGGAACGACACAGAAAGTACAATATTTATTGCAACCTTCCATAATGGAAACAAAAGCAGTCGGGCCATCGGCACGAGGCTCCGGTAGGCGGTCGAATTTCTCGATCTCCGGGAAGCTGATATCCACCACCGGGCTCTTATTTCCGCGTACGCTATTGATCATCTCAGGAAGGCGATGCAGCGTTTGAGGACCGAAAACGATATCGACGTAATGTGCGCGCTGGCGAATATGATCGCCTTCCTGAGAGGCCACACAGCCGCCAACACCGATAATTAAATCAGGATTACGCTCTTTCAAGCTTCTCCAGCGACCGAGCTGATGGAAGACTTTTTCTTGCGCTTTTTCACGAATAGAGCAGGTGTTGAGTAATAATACGTCTGCTTCTTCAGCATTTTCGGTTAAAGAAAAACCATGTGTGCTGTTGAGGAGATCTGCCATTTTGGATGAATCATATTCGTTCATCTGGCAGCCCCAAGTCTTAATATGTAATTTTTTCGTCATCGAAAGGGCCATTGATTTAGTGCAAGGATTGGCTAGCCGCATATTGTAATGCTTTGCTGCTCTTGTGACCAGTGTTACGGATAATCTGTTTACCACTAAAATTACGTTACACTACCCCTATTATCTTAACTACGCGCAACTCAACGATGAGCCTAACGCATTCGAGGATGCCCTATGCAGACAGAACATTTTGATATCGTGATCAACGGTGGCGGCATGGTGGGGGCTGCGCTCGCCTGCGGCTTAACGCAACATAATTTCCGCGTAGCCGTCATTGAGCGCTGTGAACCCGCACACTATGATACGACTTCCCTTCCCGACATACGAATCTCTGCTATCAGCCGCACTTCTGCCGCATTATTGGATGAAATTGGGGCTTGGTCTCAGGTCCTGGCAAGACGCTGCGCGCCTTATCGGCGCTTAGAAACCTGGGAATGGGAGAGCGCGAAAACTGAGTTTAGTGCAGCCCTACTAAAGCTCCCTGAACTAGGGTTTATGGTAGAAAATCAGGTATTACAGCGTGTGCTATGGGAGCGGATGGAAGAATTAGGCATCACACTCTTTTCACCCGCAGCCCTCGACACTATGACCTATCAACCCGAACAGGAGCAGTGGTCAATCACCCTCGATCAAGGCACCGCGATGACCTGTTCACTACTTGTCGGCGCAGACGGCGCACATTCACAGGTAAGGCAGGGGGCAGGGATCGGTATTCAGGGCTGGGATTATCAGCAGGCCTGTATGCTGATCTCGGTAGAGTGCGCTTATGAACCCGGTGAGACGACGTGGCAACAATTCACGCCTCACGGGCCGCGTGCTTTCTTGCCGCTTTATGATCGGTTTGCCTCGTTGGTCTGGTACGACAGTGCAGCGCGCATCGACGCGCTGAAAAAGTTATCGCCCGCGCAGTTGGATCTTGATATTGCCCAGCATTTTCCTGCTTGTGTCGGCCAAGTCAAAACGTTGCGTAGCGGAGCCTTTCCACTTACTCGCCGACACGCCAATACCTATATTAAACCGGGTATCGCATTGGTAGGGGACGCGGCACACACCATTAATCCCTTAGCGGGGCAGGGGGTGAATCTAGGGTATCGGGATATCGATGCATTGATCGATGTCTTGATTTGCGCACGGCGAAAAGCTCAGCCCTGGTGGCGCCTCGATACGTTAAAACACTATCAGCGTAAACGTTATGCCGATAATTTAGTGATGCAAACCGGGATGGATCTGTTCTATTTCACGTTCAGCAATCAGCATCCACCGTTGAAAGTGCTAAGGAATGTTGGATTGATGGCGGCCCAACGCGGCGGCTGGCTGAAGCGTAAAGCACTAAGCTATGCGTTAGGATTATAGTGACAGAAGAGCGTCAGCGAGAGTTGGCGTTTTTCATTCGGTATGGCTGGGATACCTGGATTCGAACCAGGGAATGCCGGTATCAAAAACCGGTGCCTTACCGCTTGGCTATATCCCAATAGGATTCATGACTAGCTGATGATAATAAAATGGTGCGGAAGGCGAGACTTGAACTCGCACACCTTGCGGCGCCAGAACCTAAATCTGGTGCGTCTACCAATTTCGCCACTTCCGCATTTTATGATGGTGGCTACGACGGGAATCGAACCTGTGACCCCAGCATTATGAGTGCTGTGCTCTAACCAGCTGAGCTACGTAGCCTTTAATCAAAACTAAACAGTCGATGGCTGGGATACCTGGATTCGAACCAGGGAATGCCGGTATCAAAAACCGGTGCCTTACCGCTTGGCGATATCCCAATTTCGATAGACTGTATAATAAAGATTGGCTGGGATACCTGGATTCGAACCAGGGAATGCCGGTATCAAAAACCGGTGCCTTACCGCTTGGCGATATCCCAACACGCTTAGCTTCTAAAGATAGTACAAAATGGTGCGGAAGGCGAGACTTGAACTCGCACACCTTGCGGCGCCAGAACCTAAATCTGGTGCGTCTACCAATTTCGCCACTTCCGCATTTAAAGATGGTGGCTACGACGGGAATCGAACCTGTGACCCCAGCATTATGAGTGCTGTGCTCTAACCAGCTGAGCTACGTAGCCATCTTTACTTTTGCGCTACCTTTGTCGGCGTTGCGGGGCGCATTATGCTAATTTGCTTTGAGTCGGTCAACCCCTTTTTAAAGCTTTTTATTAAATTATCGCTTGTTTGGTCGCAGAATACGCAAGCTGATGGCAACTTAACCAAAATACTGAATTTATTCGGCTCTTTTCCCTCATTATCAAAAATTGACGATGAAAAAAAAACCTCTAAAAAGAGGGTTCACTCAAAGTTAACTGATAGGTTCAATAGGCGGATTGGTGCACGCCCACGGCGCGACCCGAAGGATCATCCATCGTTTTGAATGACTCGTCCCATTCGATCGCTTTTGCGGATGAACAGGCGACTGATGGGCCGCCAGGTACGCATTCAGCCGCACTCGCCACCGGGAAAAGCTCTTCGAAAATCTCACGATAGAGATAAGCTTCTTTAGAGGTTGGCGTGTTATAAGGAAAACGATAGCTTGCGGTTGCTAGCTGTTGGTCGGTAACTTGCTGTGACGCGACCTCTTTTAAAGAGTCGATCCAGCTGTAGCCGACGCCGTCAGAAAACTGTTCTTTCTGACGCCACGCGACGCTCTGTGGAAGATAGCTACTAAAGCATTCACGTAAGATATGCTTCTCCATTTTGCCGTTCTGGCCACACATCTTATCCGCGGGGTTGATCCGCATCGCAACGTCTAAGAACTGCTTATCTAAGAACGGAACTCGAGCCTCAACTCCCCATGCCGACATTGCCTTGTTAGCCCGGGCGCAGTCAAACATGTGTAGCGCGGCGAGTTTACGGACGTTTTCCTCATGGAATTCTTTGGCATTTGGCGCCTTATGGAAATAGAGGTAACCCCCGAAAATTTCGTCAGCACCTTCCCCCGACAGCACCATTTTTATGCCCATTGCTTTGATCTTACGAGACATTAAGTACATCGGCGTCGAGGCGCGAATGGTCGTGACGTCATAGGTTTCGATGTGATAAATCACATCCTTGATCGCATCGAGGCCTTCTTGGACGGTGAAGTTGATTTCATGGTGGACGGTACCTAGTGCATCGGCTACTTCTTTCGCCGCTTTCAGGTCGGGAGCGCCTTTCAGTCCTACCGCGAAGGAGTGGAGTTGCGGCCACCAGGCATCGCTTTGATCGGCATCTTCTACACGTTTTGCCGCAAAACGTTTGGTAATCGCAGAGATAATAGAAGAGTCTAATCCGCCTGAGAGCAATACACCGTAGGGAACATCAGACATAAGGTGGCTCTTAACCGACTCTTCAAGTGCATCTTTCAGCGCAGTTTTATCGGTAACGGCCTCTGCTACATTCTCATAGTCCATCCAGTCGCGTTGATAATAGCGATGAATTTTATGATCATCACTGCTCATATAGCTTCCAGGAGGAAATTCGCTAATCGTCTTGCAGACCGGTACTAATGCTTTCATTTCAGAGGCGACAAACAGGTTACCATTTTCGTCGTGACCGTAGTAAAGAGGAATAATACCAATATGGTCACGGCCAATTAGCCAACTTTGTTTGACGGTATCGTAAAGAATAAAGGCGAACATACCTTGCAGGTCATCGAGAAAATCGAGTCCTTTTTCCTGGTATAGCGCTAAAATCACTTCACAGTCAGAGCCAGTTTGGAAGGCATACTTGTCTTGCAACGTGTTGCGTAATGCATGGTGATTATAGATCTCACCATTAACAGCTAAAACGTGCGTTCGATCGGCATTATAGAGAGGCTGTGCGCCATTATTTACATCGACAATTGATAGGCGTTCATGCGCTAAAATTGCGTGGTCATCAGCAAAAATACCGGACCAATCCGGTCCACGGTGGCGCATTAATCCAGAAAGCTCTAGTGCTTTCTTACGTAATTCTGTTGTCTCAGTTTGTAAATCCAGTACACCGAAAATCGAACACATTTTTCTACTCCTGAACTCATCCAGTGATGATAGCTGTTTTGCGGTTAAGTTATTGATTTGGGCCTTTCCTAGACGCCTTGTATAAGAAAATGCGCTATTTAGCATCATGAATGCAAGTAGTTTCACAAAAAATAGAGAAATAGATATCGAGGTAGGTGAGGTATTAGATTTTATCTAAATAAAGATGGACTTTATTAAATTAAATCTAATTTAGAGGCGGCCTTTGCGATAAAGGCCTTGTCAGCTTAGTTAAGTTCAGCGAGGTCGATGCTGGCGACTGAGGGGAACACCCAAGCCGGGCGAAAAGGAACGTTCTCTACATCTTGTTGCTGCGAAACGCCTGATAATACCAGCGCCGTTTTCAATCCAGCTTGGAAGCCCGCGAGGATATCGGTACGCAGATTATCACCGATAATAATGGTTTCTTCAGAATGCGCATGGATACGGTTCAGTGCCGCACGGATAATATAAGGACTCGGTTTGCCTACATAGAAAGGCGAACGCCCAGAGATTTTTTCGATTCCCGCACATAAAGCTCCACAACCTGGCACAAAGCCCTTGGCATGGGTATCAGGGTTGGTCGCAATGAAGCGTGCGCCATTTGCCACGAAGTAGGCGGCTTTATGCATCATTTCCCAATTAAAGGATCGGGTTTCACCCACGATGACAAAGTCGGGGTTAACATCGGTAATGGTAAAGCCCGCTTTATAAAGCTCATGCACTAAGGCGCCTTCGCCGATCACGTAGGCTTTTTTGCCGGGTTGTTGGCTCAGAAAGTCGGCAGTTGCCATTGCGGAGGTATAAAACAGTGATGCGGGAACGTCGATACCGGCCGAGTGGAAGCGGTTGGCTAAGTCTTGTGCCGTTTGTGAGGGATAGTTGGTCAACAATACCACCGGTGTATCGTTGTCGATAAGGCGTTGGAGAAACGCTCCTGCCCCTTCGACCGCTTTATTATCGTACATCAGTACGCCATCAATATCACAGATTACGTTTTTAAGTGTCATAGCCATCTTCCTAATAGTACGAATTAGATCGGGATTTTCTTTCCATCATCCAAAAGATGCTGAAGTAATTTGCCGTTTAACATTGCACGCTTTACCAAGGCAAAAGCGCCGATCGCCGTACGGTTACCCAGCTGAGAACTCACAACGGGAAGATTTTTACCGAACGCGTTCAAGGTTTGCGTATCAATACAGCGCTGTATAAGAGGAAAAAGAATAGTCTCTGCAGCAGTGATCTCGCCAGCAATAATCACTTTTTGTGGGTTAAAAAGGTTAATGGTTGACGCGATCACTTTACCAAGCGTTAACGCAGCGTGTTGTAAAACTTCTGTAGCTAGTCTGTCGCCCCGATTGGCGGCATCACAGATGTGTTGAATCGTACAGGTATGAATAGACAGACTACTTTCATGTCCGGCATTCAAGAGCTGCAAGACTCTTTTTTCGATGGTAGGGTTGGAGACAACCGTTTCAAGGCAACCGAAGTTGCCACAAGCACAGCGTTCACCAAGCGGATCCACTTGGATATGACCAATCTCGACGGCATTACCATTACGGCCAACAAAGATATTCTCGTTGATGATGACTCCGGCTCCCGCACCGCGATGAATTCTCACTAATAACGAGTCAGAACAATCGTTTCCTGCGCCAAAATAATACTCGGCCAAGGCCAAGCTGCGGATATCATGGCCGACAAAGCTCGCAAGATGGAATCTCTTTTGTAACTCGCCAACGAGCGGCCAATTATTGACGTCGATATGAGGCATGTAACGAACTTGGCCATTCTCCGGATCGACCAATCCTGGTAAAATCACGGAGATGGCGATCAACTCACGGATGAGCGTCGTATTCTCAGCGATAAACCGTTCGATAAGGGTGAATAGCTGTTGCTGTAACGAGTCCTGAGTGTGTGCGCTAAGTGGGTAACTCTGCTCGGTTATGACGCGACTACTCAGATCGAAAAGGGCGATAGTCGCATCTTTCCTACCCAGCCTTATAGCAATCGTGTGGAAAGGGTGAGTCTCTGTCACGATAGAGATCGCGCGCCGTCCTCCGGTAGAGGCTTGTTGCTCAACTTCTTTAATCAATCCTCGTTCGAGAAGTTGGCGGGTAATTTTCGTCACACTAGCAGGCGCAAGCTGACTTAACTCTGCAACTTGAATGCGTGAAATAGGCCCGTGCTGATCGATAAGACCATACACCGCGGCGCCATTGAGTTGCTTAACGAGATCGATATTACCGATTTGTGCAGCACCGCTATTGGGCATACCAATATTTACCTATGATAGACTGTGTCACCGTTGACAATAGTTTCGATTATCTCAAAACCGGATGTAAAGATAACAATATTCGCGACCTTACCTACTTGTATCGCGCCTAACGTATCTTGCCTGTGTATTGCGCGTGCCGGATAAAGGCTAGCCATTCTTAGCGCTTCATCAAGCGGAACCCCCAAATGTTCGACGCTATTCCTGACAGCCTCGATCATCGTGAGTGCCGAACCACTGAGCGTGCCATGCTCATCGACACAGAGCCCATCTTTATAATAGATAGTTTTACCGGCAAAGGTGAATTGATCGATATCGGTACCGGCCGGTGCCGTGGCATCCGTCACTAAAATAGCCTGTTCGCGCTTAATTTTCTGCGCGTTACGTAGGCTTGCGAAGTGAACATGGTGTCCGTCGGCGATCATACCACAGTACACAGCTGGGGAGTCCAGCACGGCACCAATTACACCTGGCGCTCTACCGGCAGGGACCGGCATAGCATTATATAGGTGGGTTGCAAAAGTAATCCCTGCGTCAAAACCCGCCATCGCTTGTTCGTAAGTAGCATTCGAATGACCGATAGCAACCACAATGCCTGCAGCGACCAGCTGGCGGATCACCGAAGGTGGAACGCATTCGGGAGCGAGGGTGACTTTAGCGATAACGCTGGCGTTGTCACAGAGGTAATTAACCAGCTCTGCGCTAGGCGGACGGATCAGGGCCGCATCGTGAGTCCCTTTTTTCTCTTTATTGAGCCACGGGCCTTCTAAATGTAGGCCTAGTGCTTGATGGGGGCGATCGGCTAGCCACTGGTACATCGTCTCGACCGCTTGTTTTATCATCTCATCACTGCTTGTAATGAGGGTCGGCAGGAAACTCGTACAGCCAGACGCCTGGTTGGCATGCTGCATAGTTGTAAGAGTATCGATACTCAGAGCATCTACTGTTTCGCTAAACTGTACGCCACCGCAACCGTTAAGTTGTAGATCGATAAAACCTGGTGCAAGGTAAGTGCCTGGTACTGATCGGCGCTGAATTGTCTCATCAAGACTCGCTGTCGGACAAACCGCGACGATGATACCCTCATTAATGACCACTGCGTGATTATCGAGAATTTGTGAACCGCTAAAAATACGGCTTTCAGTTAATGCATACATTTTACAGCTCTCCAGTACGCAACCGCTCGTGCGCCGCTACGCCTCTATATGTTTAATGTTATCCGCTTCCATCTCTTGGAAGTAATTGACGGTCTTAACTTTAAGCTCCATTGTCGATGGTTTGTCGCAAATAATCAATGACTTAGGATGGAGTTGTAGGCAGCTTATCGTCCACATATGGTTAACGTTACCCTCTACGGCCGCTTGCAAAGCGAGCGCTTTTGCACTGCCTGTCACCAAAATCATTACTTCTTCTGCATCAAGTAGCGTGCCAACGCCCACAGTGAGGGCATGTTTCGGTACGGCTTCTACGTCGTTAGCAAAAAAACGTGAATTAGCGAGGCGAGTTTCGTGAGTCAATGTTTTGATGCGAGTACGTGAAGAGAGTGAGGAGGCAGGTTCATTGAAGGCGATATGACCATCGTTACCGACGCCCCCCATAAAGAGATGAATTTTTCCATAGTGGCGAATTTTCTCCTCATAGCGCTGACATTCGGCGTCGACATCAATGGCGTTTCCATCGAGTAGGTTAATATTCTCTTTTCTAATATCGATGTGATCGAAGAAGTTATTATGCATAAAACTATGATAACTTTGTGGATGTTCTTGCGGGAGTCCGACGTATTCGTCCATATTGAACGTGACCACATGCTCAAAACTCACTTTTCCGGCTTGATAGAGTTCGATGAGACATTTGTAGGTCTGTAACGGGGTTCCGCCTGTTGGTAACCCTAAAATAAAGGGAGTGCTAGCAGTTGGCTGGAATGCATTAATACGCTTAACGATATGATGAGCGGCCCATTGACCAACTTGCTCTGCGTAGGCAAGGGGGATTAATCGCATATTTACCTCGTTGCGGTAGGGTTAGGGACTCGGTAACCGGATAATTTCACACCTTGATGACTGAATGACATCCGAACGCGAGAAATGATATTTTTAATAATAAAATAAGTCGGCGATAAACGCCAAGAGTTATCTCTTTTTCATCACTATTTTGTTGACAGAAGTCATATAAATGGAATGTTTAATTTGCGAAGAAAAATAATACTCTTTTTAATAGTCGGTTATTGCTGAAACGAAAGCATGATTCAACGTCAGGCCATTACAATTCTTATAATTGGTACGTAGCTGAGGGGTATAAGGTGAGTCTATTAAATTATTTACAACGCGTGGGGCGGGCACTTATGGTGCCGGTAGCGACTTTACCCGCTGCAGCAATATTGATGGGAATAGGATATTGGATTGAACAGGGGGGGAGCCACCCCAACAATGCCCTCGCGGCGTTGTTGACGACTTCGGGGCTAGCCATCCTCGACAATATGCCTGCGTTGTTCGCGATTGGGATAGCTTATGGCATGTCTAAAGATAAAGACGGTGCCGCCGCATTGACCGGCTTTATTGGCTTTCTTGTCGTCACCCACTTATGCGCGCCCAGCGCGGTCAGTCTGATTCAACATATTCCGCTCGACCAGGTGCCACTCGCTTTCCAAAAAATTAAAAACCCGTTTGTGGGCATCTTGGTCGGTATCTGCTCCGCAGAAGTCTACAATCGATATAGCCACGTTGAACTCCCTAAGGCGCTTTCCTTCTTCAGCGGACGCCGTTTAGTCCCCATTTTAGTCTCCTTCCTGATGATAGTGGTCGCCTTTATCCTGATGTATATCTGGCCGCTCGTCTTCAACGCGTTGGTTGAATTTGGTATTCATATCCAGAAAATGGGGGCTGTTGGTGCCGGTATTTATGCTTTCTTCAACCGTATCCTGATTGCGGTAGGGCTTCACCATGCGCTGAATGCTGTATTTTGGTTTGACGTTGCCGGGATCAATGACATCCCGAATTTCTTAGGGGGAGCCAAATCTATCGCGAATGGCACCGGGATCGTCGGTATCACGGGGCGCTATCAAGCCGGCTTTTTTCCAGTAATGATGTTTGGCCTACCGGGAGCCGCCTTGGCTATCTGGCAATGCGCACGACCAGAAAATAGAGTAAAAGTGGGTAGTATTATGCTGGCGGCGGCCTTTGCCGCTTTCTTTACCGGTATTACTGAACCGCTTGAATTTTCATTTATGTTCGTTGCACCGGTACTCTTTGTTATTCATGCAGTGCTTACAGGGATCTCCGTCTTTATCGCCGCCTCTATGCATTGGATTTCAGGCTTTGGATTTAGTGCCGGGTTGGTCGATATGATCCTTTCCTCCCGTAATCCTCTCGCCACGCACTGGTACATGCTCATTCCACAGGGATTAGCCTTCTTCGTTATTTACTATGTGGTATTCCGTTTCACTATCCTGAAGTTTGACCTTAAGACACCTGGACGTGAGCCTGAAGGTGATGTCGCTGACATGGAAGGCGTGGAAGAGAGTCTAAGCCCAGCCGATGCGGGCGAGTCGAGTAATGAAACGTTGGCGCGTCGTTATATTGCCGCCGTCGGCGGGTCTAGTAATCTTACGCATATCGATGCCTGTATCACCCGCTTACGGTTGTCAGTCGTTGATGCCCATCAGGTCAATGATGGATTAGCGAAAAAGCTCGGGGCCTCTGGTGTACTGCATCTAAATAAGCAAAGCGTACAAATTGTGGTGGGGACACAAGCAGAAGCTATCGCGGATGCGATGAAAGCCGTCAGTAAGAAAGGACCGATCAGTGCAGTCTTACCGGTTCATTCTACGCCCGCCGAGGTTGTAAAGCCGAGCAAGCCAGTCATCGAGAGTCCGGTTTCGCAGCAAGGTCTTGCAACGCTGGTGGCCCCGGTGAGTGGAGAGGTTATCCCGCTCGAACAGGTGCCTGATGCCGCCTTTTCGTCGAAGGCGGTTGGGGAAGGTGTTGCGATCAATCCTACGGGTGAAACAGTCGTTGCACCCTTAGCCGGTACGATAGTTAAAATTTTTGCGACCAATCACGCTTTCTGCCTTGAATCGATCGAAGGGATCGAGATTATCGTGCATATGGGGATTGATACTGTTGCATTGGAAGGGAAGGGCTTTGAACGGTTAGTCGAAGAGGGAACAGAGGTCGAGCAGGGACAGCCTATTTTAACGATGGATTTAGCCTATCTAGCGGCGCACGCCCCCTCAATGATAAGCCCGGTGGTAGTCAGTAATAGCGAAGATTACACGCATCTCCTTACGCAGTTCGATAAAACCGTTGTTGCAGGGCAATCGAAGATTATCACGATTATAAAATAAGCACTTCGCGTAGGTTATTATCAAGGCAGGAGAGAATCCTGCCTTTTTTATCGCTGTTTTCTAACTAACGGTTGTTTATCTGGCTGGCTTTATGGATCATAAGGTATAACCGTTTAGATAAAGTACCGTTCACCGTAATTGAGGGATTTAAGATGAGTGAGGCTGAAGCCCGCCCAACCAACTTTATTCGTCAGATCATTGATGAAGATCTGGCGAGTGGCAAACATAATCACGTTCATACGCGTTTTCCGCCTGAACCCAATGGTTACCTGCATATTGGACACGCGAAGTCTATTTGCCTAAATTTCGGTATTGCTCAAGATTACCAGGGACAGTGCAATCTACGTTTTGATGATACTAACCCAGTTAAAGAAGACGTCGAATTTATTGAGTCGATCAAACGCGATGTCGAGTGGTTAGGATTTACTTGGCAAGGTGAACCTCGCTACTCCTCAGACTATTTCGATCGTCTCTATAGTTACGCGGTGGAATTGATCACGAAAGGTCTGGCGTATGTCGATGAATTATCGCCTGAACAGATCCGCGAGTATCGGGGATCCCTGACATCTCCGGGTAAAAATAGCCCGTACCGTGATCGGAGTGTTGAGGAAAACTTGGCGCTATTTGAGAAGATGCGTGACGGGGGTTTTGCCGAAGGTACAGCCTGCTTACGCGCGAAAATCGACATGGCGTCTAACTTTATCGTCATGCGTGATCCGGTCATTTACCGTATTAAATTTGCCGAACATCATCAAACGGGTAATAAGTGGTGCATTTACCCGATGTATGACTTTACGCATTGCATTTCGGATGCGATCGAAGGCATCACGCATTCACTTTGTACGTTAGAGTTCCAAGATAACCGTCGTCTCTACGATTGGGTATTAGATAATATCTCTATCGATGCGCGTCCACGCCAATATGAATTTTCTCGTCTCAACCTCGAATACGCTGTGATGTCGAAGCGTAAGCTGACGCAGCTGGTGTCTGAGAAAGTGGTTGAGGGGTGGGATGACCCTCGCATGCTAACCGTCTCCGGTTTACGTCGTCGTGGTTATACTGCCGCCTCGTTACGCGAGTTCTGTAAACGCATCGGGGTGACTAAACAAGATAACATCGTTGAAATGGCCTCATTAGAGTCGTGTATTCGCGACGATTTAAATGAGAACGCGCCGCGCGCGATGGCAGTGTTAGATCCGGTTAAGATGGTCATTGAAAATGTTCCTGAGGATCATCAACAAACCTTAATTGTGTCCGAGCATCCTAATCGTACCGATATGGGGTCACGTGAAGTGACGTTCAGTCGTGAAATTTGGATCGATCGGGCCGATTTCCGTGAAGAAGCGAATAAGCATTACAAACGACTCGTTTTAGGTAAAGAAGTCCGCCTACGTAATGCTTATGTGGTTAAAGCCGAACGCGTGGAAAAAGATGAACAGGGTGAAATAACGGCTATCTATTGTACCTGCGATCTGGACACATTAGGCAAAGACCCTGCTGATGGACGCAAAGTGAAAGGTGTAATTCATTGGGTGTCAGCCGCAACGGGAATTCCGGCAGAGTTCCGTCTTTATGACCGGCTATTTAGTGTGCCAAATCCTGCCGCACAAGATGATTTCCTGACTGCCATCAATCCCGAGTCATTAACCTTACGTCATGGTTTTGTGGAAAAAAGCCTCGCGACTGCACAAGCGAGTAAGCCGTATCAGTTTGAGCGTGAAGGCTATTTCTGTGCAGATAGTAAATATTCGCGCCCTGATTATCTGGTTTTCAACCGTACGGTTGGGTTACGCGATACCTGGCAGAACGCTGTCTAACGCTGCATGATATAAAGGCACTCGAATGAGTGCCTTTTTACTCTTACTTCCCTCAATCTTTCTACCTGTCGCCATTTATCCTCGGCGAGCCTTTCACTTTTTGTCGCTTATTAATCTTATCTTAATCATCCACGAGTAGAAGTGGGTGTTGAGCTATGGTTTAAGCATTGATTGCTACAAAGCAATCAGCAGAAACAGTTGTACGCCAATGGGCGTTCAGTGGGTGAGGGAATTATGATCAACACAGTGTTAGCTGGATTCGAAAAACTAGGCCGCTACAAAGATTTTTACTTCGGTATCAAGCCAGAAGCCCTACAATTTTATCAGTTGGGTGAAGGATATCTAACCCTATTCTCTGATGTGTACCGTCAAACAGCTAAGGGCCATTACTTACACTGTCCGGCGAGTGATCCTCTTGCCCATTCTCCTTTAAATCTTAGCGCGCAACGGCTTAAGAAAAACGTACAAGCTGGTATCAATGCGTTACAACATGGACGTTTACCTGAACTGCTTGCGGCTATAGGGCAACAGATTATGCTCGCGGCTGCCACGATAGCCGCGAGCGAGGAGGGCCTCTACCTCGTCGCAACGCTCTATAACAAAGCGGAGAGTTTCGATAGATATCGCTGGTTTATTGATAACGATTGGTCATTATCAACAGGGCTGACTAGATGGTTCGAGGAGGCGACAGCACTGGCAACTTTACTTGAGGCTTGTAATACCAATACCTTAAAACCAAAGCTGCGTTTTGCTGATTATCAAGGCTATCGCTTAGCGATGAATCGGCTATACGTAATGATTAATCAGGGGTTTTATCTACTTAATAAAGCGACTGTAGACATTCCCTCTTTCTTGGCTACGCTGCACCAAAGTCATCTTAGCCAACGTTGGATGATGACTCAACGCGACAAGCGTTGTTTTTTTGAACAGCAACAATGGGATGTCCGGCAGGTTGTCTCAGTGGAGGCTAAGGAGGGGGGAGAGCTCTGTTATCACTTGGATAGTGGTCAACTTATCCCTTCACCCGCCACGATAAAGCCGGATACGGGTAAGGCAGAACACGCTCTAGCCTATCAACTTCACTCCACCTCCCCAGTGCGTAGTTCACGCGGGAGCATGAGTAGGCGGACAGCGTTCGAAGGGAGCAAAAAACGCATTACTGCGTTGGAGTAATCACGACCTATAAAAAAACCCACTACAGAGTGGGTTTTTTTAGTGCTTAACGTTAGCGCTCTTCGTGCAGCGTATCGTCTTTGCGGCAGTCGCCACCGGTACAATGACCGTAGAGATAGAGACTATGGTTGGTTAGTTTGATACCAAAGCGTTTTGCGATATCACGTTGGCGGGTCTCAATGAATTCATCAGAGAATTCAATGACACGGCCGCAATCTAAACAGATAAGATGGTCATGGTGCTGCTGCTGGGTGAGTTCGAAAACCGACTTTCCGCCTTCGAAATTATGTCGAGTGACGATACCCGCATCGTCAAATTGGTTTAACACACGGTATACCGTTGCTAAACCAATTTCTTCACCCATATCAATAAGCCGCTTATACAAATCTTCCGCACTGACGTGGTGACAGGCTGGCTCCTGAAGCACTTCCAAAATTTTTAATCTTGGTAGCGTGACCTTCAGTCCGGCTTTTTTCAGTGCAGAGTTGTTATCAGTCATGCAATATTGTCCTGTTGCTTTATTAAGAAGGGCACTGTACAACCCCCCTTATATTTAAATTCGCTCATTACAGTAACACATTAGGCAAGAAAACCCCATCAAGCATTAAGGATTTCTTTAAGTTGCATCTCATCGGAAATTTGCTGTACCCAGCTCGTTACGCGATCATTTGTCAGCTCTGGCTGACGATCTTCATCGATAGCTAATCCTAAGAAATGTTTATCATCAGCTAGGCCTTTAGACTCTTCGAAGTGGTAACCCTCTGTCGGCCAATGCCCAACGATTACGGCACCTTTCGGTTCGATAATGTCGCGAATCGTGCCTAGAGCATCGCAGAAGTACTCCGAATAATCTTCTTGGTCACCGCAGCCGAATAGCGCGACTAATTTGCCAGCGAAATCGATCTCTTCTAGCGTGGGGAAAAAATCATCCCAATCACACTGTGCTTCACCGTAGTACCAAGTTGGAATACCCAGTAACAGGATATCATAAGCCTCGAGGTCCTCTTTGGCACATTTAGCAATATCATGGACATCAGCAACATCTTTAGTGAGCTGCTTTTGAATCATTTTTGCGATATTTTCAGTGTTGCCGGTATCACTACCGAAAAAGATGCCTACGATTGCCATGGGGAGCTTTGCCTCTTAAATCTGTGTACGAAATAGGGTGAAAAATTCATTGCCACGATGATAGCAGACCTAAAAATCTTGCGGAACTTGTAAAGTCTACAGATTTATCCGTGAGTGCGTATTACTCACGTGGCAGTGCAAGTTGCGAAGCGATCAACGTCTCGATCAGCTCACTGCGACTCATATTATGCTTCTCTGCCATATTATTTAATGCCTCGACAACTTCACTAGGCATTTTAAGTTCGACGCGTTGTAAGCCCTTGTCTTTATCTCGTCGTAATTGATTACGCTTATTGATGCGTAATTGCTCATCGCGAGTTAAAGGACTCGTTTTCGGGCGGCCTGGTCGGCGCTCTTCTGCAAACAAGTCTAGGGTCGTTCGATCAGTGTGTTCTTTTGCCATGATGAGAAAATGAGTACCTGCAGGACGTCTTAGGGTTAAGCCATTGCTGCATCATGAAATAGGTCGTTGATGCCTGCTAAAAATGAGCGCGCAATAATACTCTACCGTTTCTGATAGCGCCATCGAAAATCGTGAGCGAAATCCTTTTTAATCAGTCGTCCGACAAAAAACGCTGAATTGCGCGCTGTACCGCTTGGGGTTTCTCGGCATGCACCCAATGGCCGGCACCGGCTATCACATAGGCTTTCGCGTGTGGAAATTGCTGGAGTAATGTCGATTGATAACACTCATCAAGATAGGACGAGTTCTTACCGCGAATAAAGAGTATGGGGCCGAGCCATGCAGGCAGTACTTCCCAGCCCGATATTATGCTGTAGTTATCCCAGAGAGCACGAACATTAAAGCGCCACTCACCGTGATGAAAAGATTTTAATAGAAACTGAATAACGTCAGGCTCATCAATGGTAGCAGCCATGATCGCCATGGCCTCACGCCTTTCTGTGACACCCGCTTGCGTGACGGCATTTAAGGCTGTAAACATACTGTCGTGGCGACGAGTAGGGTAGTTGACCGGTGCAATGTCGATAATCACCATCCGCTTAACGCGCTCTGGGTTTAGGGCAGACATCGCCATGGCAATTTTCCCCCCCATAGAGTGACCGATCACGATGACCTCTGTGAGGTGATGAGCGTCGAGAGTATCGAACATATCTTGCGCCATCGCCGCGTAATCCATTTGTTCGCTACGCGAAGATAGCCCATGGTTACGCACATCGACTTGTAAGACAGTATGAGTTTGTCGTAAGTCTCTGGCGATAACCCCCAGATTATCTAAACTCCCAAATAAACCATGTATAAGAAGTATTGCAGGTTGATGGCGAGCATATTGCGCAGAATGTAGACGGTTATTTAAAATCATCGCTAAAGATCTTACAGTGAATAGGGTAAGTTAAGGTATCATGACATTTATCTTGAAGTATATTTACCGAAAAATTCAGACATTATCCTAGTTTTGGTAAAAACAGACTAAACCTGTTGGCTGACGCCAGTTTACTTTTATAATCGCACTACTCAACGTCACGCTAAATCTGTCTGCGTTACCGTGATGGCGAGTCTCACATATTTTGTACGGATTACAATGAAAACGATTGAAATAGATGACGACCTATATCGCTTTATCGCCAGCCATACTCAACACATTGGCGAGAGCGCGTCTGAGATTTTACGTAGAATGTTACAAGTCACTGATCAAGCATTAGCGGCGATCGACCCTGCGCTACCAGTGCCTGAATCATTGCCAAAAACGAAAGCGGTAAATGATAAGAAACCTTCCGATCGTGTTCGTGCCGTACGAGAATTACTACTTTCTGACGAATATGCTGAGCAAAAGCGAGCCGTTAACCGCTTTATGTTGATTCTCACCACGCTTTATCAATTAGATGCCGAAGCGTTCTCACAGGCTGCCCAATCCATGCAGGGGCGGACCCGACTCTACTTTGCGGGTGATGAATTAACATTATTGCAGAGTGGTAACCATACTAAGCCGAAACATATTTCGGGTACGCCTTACTGGGTCATTACTAATACCAATACGGGCCGTAAGTGCAGTATGGTCGAGCATATTATGCAAACAATGAAGTTACCGCAGGAACTGACAGATAAAGTTTGCGGAACGTTATAAATTATAACCTGTACCGGAGAAGGATTCATGGCAACTCACCCGAGAGCTGGACAACCAGCTGGGCAAAACGATCTTATAAATGTGGCGCAGTTGACGGCTCAGTACTATGTATTGAGTCCTGATTTGTCTAACGCGGAGCATGCCGTAAAGTTCGGTACTTCTGGTCATCGCGGAAGTGCCGCTCGACACAGCTTTAACGAAGCGCACATTCTCGCTATCGCGCAAGCTATCGCTGAAGAGCGCCTAAAGCAGGGGATCACCGGACCTTGCTATGTAGGTAAAGATACTCACGCGCTCTCAGAACCCGCCATGATTTCTGTACTTGAAGTGCTTTTAGCCAATGGCGTGGAAGTCATCATCCAAGCCGACAACGGTTATACCCCGACGCCCGCCATCTCCAATGCGATCCTTGAACACAACAAACGCACTGGACCACAGGCAGATGGTATTGTGATTACGCCATCACATAACCCCCCGGAAGACGGTGGGATTAAATATAATCCGCCTAACGGTGGCCCTGCCGATACCAATGTCACCAAAGTTGTTGAAGACCGTGCCAATGCGTTAATCCAAGCCGGTCTACAAGGGGTTAAGCGTTTACCGGTTGCGCAAGTACAGGCAAGTCCTTTATTAAAGCAGGTTGATCTGATCCAACCTTACGTTGAAGGCCTCGCCGACGTTATTGATTTTGCGGCGATCAAAAAAGCGGGTCTACACCTTGGCGTTGATCCCCTCGGTGGAAGCGGAATCGAATATTGGAAACGTATTGCTGAGCACTATCAATTAGATATTACCTTAGTAAACGATCACGTCGATCAAACGTTCCGCTTTATGCACCTAGATAAAGACGGGGCGGTGCGTATGGACTGCTCATCAGAATCTGCTATGGCCGGGTTATTAGCTTACCGTGACCAGTTTGACCTCGCTTTCGGTAATGACCCTGATTACGACCGGCACGGTATCGTTACTCCAGCGGGGCTGATGAATCCGAACCATTATTTGGCCGTGGCGATCAATTACCTCTTCCAACATCGTCCACAGTGGGGAGCCGATGTGGCAGTAGGAAAAACACTGGTTTCTAGTGCCATGATCGACCGCGTAGTCAAAGATATTGGTCGTAAATTGATCGAGGTTCCCGTTGGTTTCAAATGGTTCGTCGATGGACTGTATGACGGTACCTTAGGTTTTGGTGGCGAGGAGAGCGCAGGAGCATCGTTCCTACGTTTTGATGGTAGTGCATGGTCCACCGATAAAGACGGTATCATTATGTGCCTGCTAGCAGCAGAAATTACCGCCGTAACCGGAAAAAATCCGCAGCAACACTATGATGAATTGGCGGAAAAATTCGGTGCGCCGAGCTATAACCGTTTACAAGCGGCAGCAAGCTCCGCACAAAAAGCAGCGCTGTCTAAACTCTCCCCTGAAATGGTGAGTGCCAATACCCTTGCCGGGGATCCGATCATCGCTCGTCTCACGCGCGCACCGGGTAACGACGCAGCAATTGGCGGCTTAAAAGTGATGACTGAGAACGGTTGGTTTGCCGCGCGTCCTTCTGGGACTGAGGATGCTTACAAAATTTATTGCGAAAGCTTCCTTGGTGCAGAGCATCGCGAGCGGATCGAAAAAGAAGCCGTTGAAATAGTGAGCGAAGTACTTAAAAACGCATAGTGATTGAGCTATTACAAGGCGCCTTGATGGCTAATGCCAGTAACCAACGTCAAGCAGAAAATATTCTCGCCGTGCTACGGCGTACAACTGGTTCTCTGCCGGTCGTACCGTTCACGCTTGAATCGCCAATTTCTCTGACTACAACAAGGCGCCTTGATGGCTAATGCCAGTAGCCAACGTCAAGCAGAAGACATTCTCGCCGTGCGACGGCGTACAACTGGCTGTCTGCCGGTCGTACCGTTCACGCTGGAATCGCCAATGTCTCTGACAACTAAGTAGTGGATTCTCTACTAGGTATTGCCTAAAGGCTTTCATGTCAGCGATATGGTGCGCCTATGTGGAGTGCTGGAAGATACTGGTAAGGTCGCTTACACCAAAAGCGAGATCCTGAGCGATGAAGAATCTACGAACATCGAGAGCGGAAAGATTGTCGCTGCCATCGGCTTAGATTTGATGGAGCGTATCAGTTTGAAAATTGATGACGGGCTATCAATGACCAGCATTGAATTTGCTGATATTCTGACCGAACTATTTAAAGTGGACAGAGTTTCAGTATTCATCATTTCGCACTCCTGTTTAAAATGATCCGTTCGATGCAGGTGCTACGAGATATTCGTTGTCCAATGCCTTTGAAGGGATAGGCTCGGGTCTGCCCTGTTCCTTTTCTAGCTCGATAGCAGCTTGCAGGCCATACGATGCTTCCAAAATACAATCGGCTAACGTACAACCTACAGACGCCATCAACGGTAGATCACGGCAAGTCGCTAAATAGCTATCTGTGTTAGGATCAAATTCAATTTTTAAAGCGTATTTCACAAAAATACCTCGGTAATTTACGGGTAGGTGAGAGTATTAGTCACGACCCCGAAAAATTGCGGCCAATTGCCATCAAATAACGCATTGTCTGACGATATGTGCCCTTTCATTGGTTCGTCTAACAGTTCCAATCGCATTAGCCCACCTGCCAGTACATAACGCCTTACAATGTGCTCGTCATTGATGATGACCACAATGAGTGAGCCGCTTGTAGGTTTGGCCGCTAAATCAATAACGAGCACCGAATTAGGCTTAATATATTCTCGCTGAGAGCCTCGGGCGTAACGCATTAGGTAAACAGACGGCGCGCGAGTATTGCAGAGCTGATCGAGCGATAAAGATTGTTCTTCAAAGTCTTTTACAGGTGATGGAAAGGCCATAATTACCCCTAATACACTGTTTATTTATAAAGTACATTAGGGAGTCGTCGGACTGCTAAGCGATCAAGCGTAACCCTTACGTTTTTACCTGTAAGTCGAGATCTTCGGAGGATTTTGGGGGATAGAGTAAAGCTTTAATACCGCTTATCGGGTAGAAAAGGCAATCATTTGCGGTAGCGTTCTTTCTGGTTAGGAGCTTAAAGCCTAATTTTTGATAGAAGGTAACGGCTTTAATATTCAATGCCTCAACGAATAAAGCATGAACGCCGACTGCGAGTGAGGCGTTATAAGCATTTCTCATGGCATGAGTCACAAGTAGATCACCAAGACGCTTACCTTGATGCGCCTTATCGACTGCAAGCCTTCCAATAGTGATAGATGGAACTGTTGAGTAAGGTATCTTTTTTTGTTGTGTTTTTGAGGGCAAATACTCGCGCTCGAAATGGCTACCGGACAACGTATAGTACCCTAGAACAACGTAGCTATCATTTTTCCGGAGTATGTAACCCCGGAGAATGTTTTTTTGATGCTGTGAAGTCAAATGATTCTTCAAAAAACTGCTTAATGACGGCTCCCCACAATCGAAATTTGAAAAATCGTAGGGAATACTGTCTGAAAATAATTCAATAGTTAACTTACACACTGCTTACTTACCTCAATCTAGGGATTTAAGATGAGCAGCCGCTGTTAAAAGCCTATCGTTAGGTTTAGGTGGGTTCTCGATTGCATTCATCACCATGTTCCAGTTTTCTTGGTCCAATACGACGCGATGGTGCTGTTCAATAACTTCCGATGCCTGTCGTGCCGCACTACTTAATACAAACTGGCTTACAGTCTGATTGGTGAATGCTGCCGCTTCCTCTATTAGCGACTTCTCGTTTTCATTTAATCGAATATCGATTCTTTGTTTCTTTAAAGCGGTCATTGTTAGCTCGCTTTCCTCATAATGTTACCAATCATAATAAAAAAAATGTACGGCGAGTCACCGTACGCAAATCATATACCCAATATCTACTTTTAACAAGATAAACTGTTTTTTCTGAAACAGAGATACCAGCGCGGATAGTCTAGCTCGCAATACTGCACCAGCAAAGATTCGCCACTATACCAGTACCCTTTCAGGCTTTTTCGCCTAACAGGAACCTCGTCAAATTCTTTGATTGTGGCAAGGAAGTGCAACGCCTTGGTAATGTCCTCAAAGCACTAGCGATATGCGTTGGCTTTATCCATGTCAACGCACACTGACCAAGTGTACATGAGTTTGTCTATCGCAACCCAAGCTATCCTCTATTCCGCACCGCTAAAACTCAGCTGGTACGGTAGATAATCCCCCTTCAGACTGAACGCCATCTTATTCATCTGGTAACGAATAAGGTAATAAGTCAGCAAGATACCCCACAGCTCCTGCCTGACCATTTCTGGCAATTTACTTCTCAGCGCCCACCTGTTGCCCAGTAAAAACTGCTTCGCTTCCCGATACCCCAGCTCGATTTCCCAGCGATGCTTATAAAGCTCCGCCACGCTCGCCGCCGGATAGCGCATCGCATCCGTCATTGACGTCAGCACCTGCCGTTCAACGCCGTTTACCTTGCGGCGGATAAGTCGCTCGGTCAGTTCTTCCGGCAGGCCTTCCCACTGTTTTCTGGCCTGCGATGAGGTTTTCAGCCGTATCAGCTCGTCCTGTTTGCTGAGCTTACGCACTACCTCGTACTGCGTGTTTTTTTCAACGGTGTCAGCCAGTGGCGATTTTCGCCAGCATTATGCCAACTATGTAGCAGTCCTAAAGAGTAAAAAACCTTATCAAACAGCGTAATACTGTTATCTGGCGCGCAGCAGGTGACTGCTGAGTTCCATCAGACACACCATGCGGACCTGAGGATATCCGCATTCACCATGTTGGTTCGAAGCCTTGCCGAAGGCCTCTGCATTTTCAGGAGTGTCCTGCGTATGCCAGACTACACCATCGACGGCATTGAGTGTCAGTCCGTGCCAGAGAGGATGTTTTGCCTCGGCGTGCCAGTGTTGTTGAGTAATATCAAACAGAACGCGTATAGCATCTTCACCTAACGTTTTTCTGCGGGCAATAACGGAGCTGGGTGCGGTGAATGAACGTCCAGTTCGGTCAACAATATCCATCAGATTAACGATATGGCTCATAGGCTTATTGTTGAATATGGTCATACCGAAACCTGCCAGACCATGGACTCGAGGGGGAGTTTACGCTTGCGCAGGGTGACGGTATCAGTGAGAGAAAAAGCTTGCTGAATAAGGTCAGGAGACAGAAGGTCAGCGAGGCTTTGAACTTCATCGGGCGCAGTGAGATTGATAATACCGAGAGCTTGTGAAAGTTCCATTTAAAAAGGGTCCATGTTGAACATGAACCCTTTTTACACGAGCCACCGGATCGGTCAACGGATCCTTAAACGATCAGCATTAACCTTGATGGCGCCTTTTTTGTTTGTTGACTACACTCAGAACACGATTACACCTAGTAAACGATAAGACTCAACGCTATAGATTGAACAGGATGACAATGAATGAAACTCACACTCGCCAGGTTTTATTGGCCCGCCGATGCAGTCGTGGATACACTAAATTTTCCTGAATATTTTCAGAGCGATGCAGGTCAGGTGAGCGTTTCAATCATTGATATTCCCCTCACGCACAAAAGTATCGACGCACTGTTAACGCCTCCGTTCTATCTGGAACAGTGGTTTATGGGGCAGGGGCTGTTTCTCGACACGCTCTGTGGGGTGGTGATCGATAACTATTATCCGCCTGAGCACCCCGACAGCTCGAAGATCCAGCGCGTATTTAGTCTCCTCGCCGAAGAATTAGACGTCGTTCCTGTTATTAATAAAGATGACCTGGCGGATACCGCTCAATGGGAACACTTCGTTGAGCAAATGAGTATCTTACACGAGTTTAATCAACTGCTTAGTGAGCAATTAACCGCCCACAAGCTTATCGAGTTTCATACACGCTATAAAATGCAATTTCTAGCTCATTCGCAGCCGGCTTACCGACGGTTGGGGCCGCTGGTAGCGAATATTAAACACGAGCCTTCTTTGTACGAATTTGCCCATCAGTACCGGCAACACGTGATGCGTCTACTCCGTTATCCCGCCACCCTGCAGAATCACACTAACGTTGTAATGCACCTACAAGGTTACTTTCGCAAAAAGGTAGGGGACGAGGCACGGCAACGTCTTACAACGCTCATTCATCAATATCGATTAGGGGAGATCCCCCTGAGCGAAGTGAAGACGACGCTGCGTGAGCTACAGGCCACGGCTCCGCATGGATGGTTAGCTCAGCAACGCTATCTCTACCCTTGGTTTATCGACTACGATCTATAGGTACAATAATATGTCGCAGCATTTAGTATGGTTTCGCCACGATTTACGTTTACGTGACAATCCCGCGCTGTCCGCGGCGTGTATGGACGATGAGGCTGAGGTCGTGGCGCTATGGTGTATCACGCCAGAGCAATGGCAGCAGCATAATGTCTCCGCGCGTCAGCTCAACTACCAGTATGACGCGTTGGTTATCCTTCAAAAGGATCTCGAAGAGCGGGGCATCCCACTTATCGTGATCGAAACCCCGACCTATCACACGCTCGAAACAGCATTTATGCAGCTTTGCGAGAAACACAATATCGACAAAGTGTTCTACAACTACCAATACGAAGTGAATGAGCGTCAGCGCGATCAGCGTATTGAAGCGCTTTGTCACCAGCACGACATCGTGTGCCAAGGGTTCACCGATTCAACACTCTTCTCTCCTGGCACAGTACTGACCGGGCAGGGGAAGATGTACCATGTTTTCACGCCGTTTTCCCGTGCGGTCCTTAAAAAACTCAGTAGTGTAGAGTTGGAGTGTAGCGCCCTGCCGCGTAAGCGTTCTCATCCTTCTGCCATCACTTCGACAACCTTGCCTAATTTTTCGACCAAAGAGGGGAGATACGATGCAGATAGATTCCCTGTTGGCCACGATGCTGCATTATCGAGACTGCGCGATTTTTCGAAACATCATGTGGCGGGCTATGCTGAGCAGCGCGACCTACCCGCCGAAGATGATACTAGCCGCTTGTCAGCCGCTTTAGCGATTGGACTACTCTCTGCGAAGCAGTGCGTGAAAAGGATTATCAACGATCATCCTCAGGTACTTGAACAGGCGGGTGGGGCGGCAACTTGGCTTAATGAGCTGATTTGGCGAGACTTCTATCGTCATTTACTCGTTGCCGAACCACAACTTTGTCGTTATAAGCCTTTCCAAACGTGGACCGATCATATTAAGTGGCAAAATAACAAACAGCAGTTCACCGCGTGGTGCGAAGGCCAGACGGGATACCCGATAGTCGATGCGGGTATGCGCCAGCTGAATCAAACGGGTTGGATGCATAACCGCTTAAGAATGGTCTGTGCCAGCTTCTTAGTGAAAGATCTCCTCATCGATTGGCGATGGGGAGAACGCTACTTTTCCGAGCAGTTGATTGATGGCGACCTCGCTGCCAATAACGGTGGCTGGCAGTGGGCGGCCTCTACAGGTACCGATGCGGCGCCTTATTTTCGAATTTTTAATCCTACCCGTCAGGGGGAGCGCTTCGACCCCCAAGGGACTTTTATCCGTCAATGGCTACCCGAACTCGCAGAGGTAGCGGAAAAAAATATTCACGAACCTTGGATATGGGCGGATAAACAGCATAAGGAACTTGATTACCCGCGGCCAATTGTGGAACATCGCCAGGCTCGGGAAGCGACCCTGCAGGCATTTGAACAGGCGCGTAAACATCGATAATCGTTAGAGTTAGGATAGAGTATGAAAAATACCCTCTTAGAACAGCATATTGACCACTACCTGAATAGCCATCAGTTTAAAGACTATGCCCCTAACGGCTTACAAGTAGAAGGGCGAGAAACGGTACAAAAGATCGTGACCGGAGTAACGGCTTGCCAAGACCTATTGGATCGCGCTGTTGAACTGAAGGCCGATGCGATTATTGTCCACCATGGCTATTTTTGGAAGAACGAGCCGGTGGTGATTAAGAATATGAAGCGTCAGCGTCTTAAAACCTTACTGGCTAACGATATTAATCTGTACGGATGGCACCTGCCGCTAGATGCCCATCCAGAAGTCGGTAACAATGTTCAGCTGGCAAAACTCCTCGATATCGTCGTGAGTGGTGAGATTGACACTTACCTGCTAGAAGGGCACTTTGAACAGCCGCTCAGTGCAGAACAGCTCTCGCAACGCTTGGCGGAGCGTTTGCAACGCCAGCCTTTGTATTGTGGTCCCGGCAAGGATGGGATGATCACCCGAATTGCTTGGTGTACCGGCGGAGCACAAGACTTTATAGAGCAGGCCGCAGATGCCGGAGTCGATGCCTTTATTACGGGTGAAGTCTCGGAGCGGACGGCGCATATCGCCCGCGAGCGTGGCATACACTTCTTCAGTGCGGGGCACCACGCGACAGAGCGAGGAGGCATTCAAGCGTTGGGTCAGTGGTTAACCCATAAGCACGGCCTCGATGTTACGTTTATTGATGTTGATAATCCGGTTTAAGTTAACCTCTTAAATACTAATAAAAAAGAGACTTTATTTCTTATCGAAGACCCCAATAACTGATAATGTAATCTAACGTTTCATAGACCTAATGCGATCATCACTAGGGAGTGAGCTTTGTCAGAGATACGTTATTACATGTTAGGGGAAAGAACGCTCGTGATAGAGTCTCCACCCCCCGTATCGCTTTCTCTCCAACAGCAAATATGGGGGATGGCTCAACAGGTTATCCATGAGCCAGGAGTGGCAGAAGTCGTCCCTGGCATGAATAACCTGACCATCTTACTAGACACTATTCCATCTTCGCGACAGGCGGCGCTAGCCCAACTCAAAGCATGGTGGCAACAGGCTGAAACATGTGTTCCGCATTCCCGACATGTCGATATCCCGGTTATCTACGGTAAAGCGGCTGGTCCCGATTTATCCTCGCTCGCTGACACAGTGGGGCTAACGCCAAGACAAGTGATCGAGGCGCATAGTGCCGAATGTTACACCGTATTTTTTATTGGCTTTCAACCCGGCTTTCCTTATCTCTCGGGATTGGCGCCACGTCTAGCATGCCCACGCCATAAGACCCCTCGTCTTTCTGTACCCGCTGGTAGTGTTGGTATTGCAGGAAGCCAAACCGGTATTTATCCCTTAACCTCGCCAGGAGGATGGCCAATTATCGGCCAGACCTCATGCCAACTTTTTAACGTGCAACGTGAGAAGCCATTCCTATTGAGTCCTGGCGACACCGTGCGCTTTATACCGCATAAGGATGGACTATGCTGACGATAGTAAAAGCAGGACTTGCCAGCTCCTTACAGGACGGAGGGCGCAGTGGGGTCGCGCAATACGGCGTTGGACGCGGTGGGGCCTTAGACAGTCCCGCCATGCAGACGGCGAACATGTTGGTCGGTAACGATAAAAACCAAGCCGTCATCGAAATAACCCAAGGCAACGCGACGTTTCGCTTTGAACAAGCTTGCTGGTTTGCGCTGACGGGAGCCGGCTGTCGAAGTACGTTAGCTGAGCAAAGTATCGCAACAGGTTGGCGATATCATGCCCAAGCAGGGCAGACGCTACAGCTACAATCGCCCCTGAGAGGGATGCGTAGCTATCTAGCTATCGGTGGTGGTTTTGAATTACCCGAAGTAATGGGATCGAAGAGTACTGACTTAACGGCGGGATTCGGCGGTTTTCACGGGCGCTTTTTACAGAATGGCGATACCTTGCCTCTAGGACATCCCCCTCGACATTTCGAGCGCTCGGTAGGGGTAAGACAGATACTCTGGGGTAACCGAGTACGCGTGATCCCTGGTCCAGAGTTTAGCCAGTTTACGGCTGACTCACAGCACGCCTTTTGGCGCACGGGGTGGACACTGACCACACAAAGCAATCGGATGGGGCACCGCCTGCAGGGCAGAGTATTAAAATTCACCCAGCAGAATGAGCTGCTATCTCATGGCGTGTTACCCGGAACAATTCAAGTTCCGCCCAGTGGCCAACCTGTCATCTTGCTTGCCGATGCGCAGACCACTGGCGGTTATGCCCGCATTGGTCAAGTGATTGAGTGCGATCTTTATCATCTGGCACAACTGCGTCCTCGTGAACCGCTACATTTTGTCTACTGTACCTTAGCGCAGGCGCGAGCAGCGACTCAGGCTCAGCAGCAGGTGTTGAATATGATCGAATGGGGCATGACCCGCTAACGGTGATAATAGCGAGTATGCGTAAAATTTTATTACGTTTTTCTAAGACCGATAATAGCGGGTTTAGGGCAACAGCCTGTTTATGTTGGTCTGTATTGACTACACTTATTTTAACTTATTAGAAAACCGCACCGCAAAGGTATCGGTTCCATTTTGATTTAACAAGGAGTTTTACGTGGCAGATAAAATTAACTTCCTCAGCGATTTAACCGGTTCTTTTTCTTCACCTTGCAGCGAGAACCCTACAGTACGAGTGATTGAAGCTGGCTATAAGAAAGAAGGTATGAACGCGCGTTTTATTACCTGTGAAGTTGGGCCAGAAAAGCTGGAGCAAGCCATCAAAGGTGCGATTGCGATGGGGTGGAAGGGCTTCAGCTGTTCGCTACCCAACAAACAAGAAGTCATACAATATCTCGATGGTCTGGATACCTCTGCCCAAGTCATCGGTGCAGTCAACTGCGTGGTCATTAAGGAAGGTAAACTCACCGGTTATAATACCGATGGGCAAGGTTTTATCGAGGCGTTAAGCGATATCACTACCGTTAAGGGTAAGCATATCACTCTGCTTGGCGCGGGCGGTGCTGCACGCGCGATTGCGGTGGAGGCAGCCTTAGCTGGTGCAAAACATATTACTCTGATTAACCGCAATGAAGAACGCGGTCAAGCGTTGGTGAAACTGATCGAAGAAAACACTGAGGCAAAGGCTTCTTTCACTAAATGGACTCAGCAAGTGGCTATCGATAGCCAGACTGAGATTCTCGTTAATGCCACCTCCATCGGTTTAAACGATGCAGAAGCTGTTCCAGATATTGACCTTAGCTCCATTACCAAAGCAATGATTGTCGCCGATGTGATCCCAAATCCACCCGAGACAAAATTACTCCGTGAGGCGGCTGAGAAAGGCTGTACTACACTGAATGGCTTAAATATGCTCGTCAACCAAGCGGCGCAAAACGTTTATAACTGGTTTGGCAAGAAAGTCGATCGCGAACCGATGAAGGCGTCATTAGAAGAGATTTTTAACGCTAAATAAATAATAGGGGGAGTGCGCATAGCACTCCCCAATAACTTAGCGCTTAGATTCAAACTTACGTTCGGTATAGCCCGTGTAAAGCTGGCGTGGACGAGCGATTTTCATCCCTTCTTCATGCATCTCAATCCAGTGAGAAATCCAGCCAACCGTCCTCGCCATGGCGAAAATTACGGTAAACATCGACGTTGGGATACCCATTGCTTTTAAGATTAGGCCCGAGTAGAAATCGACGTTAGGGTACAGCTTGCGTTCGATAAAATAGGGGTCATTCAAGGCAATATGCTCCAGCTGCATGGCAACTTCTAATAAATCGTCTTTCATGCCTAATTCTTCCAGTACTTCATGACAGGTTTCGCGCATTACGGTAGCGCGTGGATCATAGTTTTTATAAACCCGGTGGCCAAAGCCCATCAGTCGGAATGAATCATTTTTATCTTTTGCTCTGCGTACAAATTCAGGGATATGTTCGACACTGCTGATCTCTTCGAGCATATGTAATGTCGCTTCGTTAGCCCCCCCGTGCGCTGGTCCCCAGAGCGAAGCGATGCCAGCCGCGATGCAAGCAAAAGGATTCGCACCAGAAGAGCCGGCGGTTCTTACCGTAGACGTTGATGCATTTTGTTCATGATCGGCGTGTAGAATAAGAATCCGATCCATCGCGCGTTCTAAGACAGGATTGATTTTGTACTCTTCACACGGGGTTGCAAACATCATATGCAAGAAATTACCGGCATAGGAGAGCTCATTACGCGGGTAGACAAAAGGTTGGCCAATAGAATACTTGTAACACATGGCGGCGACAGTCGGCATTTTGGAGAGTAAACGAAAAGCCGCAATCTCACGGTGCCGAGGATTATTAACATCCATTGAGTCGTGGTAAAACGCAGCAAGCGCGCCTGTCACACCGCACATTACCGCCATTGGGTGCGAATCGCGACGGAACCCATGAAACAGTCGCGTGATCTGTTCGTGGATCATGGTATGACGGGTCACTTGCGTTTTGAATTGTTGGTACTGTTCCGCTGTTGGGACTTCGCCATTCAGCAGGATGTAACAGACTTCGAGATAATCAGAATTCGTCGCGAGTTCGGCAATTGGGAATCCGCGATGTAATAGAATTCCTGCCTCGCCATCAATATAAGTAATTTTGGATTCGCAAGAGGCTGTAGACGTAAACCCTGGGTCAAAGGTGAAGACACCATGGGCGCCCAATGTGCGGACATCTACAACATCTTGGCCTAATGTTCCTTTAAGTACATTCAGGTCGACGCTCGACTCAGCCGAGTCGAGTGTGAGTGTCACCTTCTTATCTGTCATTTATTGCCTCCAAAAAGAACGATTGGAACGATATCCAAATATTTTTTCGCGAACTTGTTAAAATTTTGTCATCAATTTATATCAAAACTGAGACAAGCAGTATAGCGCTCATCCACTGCAACGCGCTGAATAATCGTATATTAATAAGTCAGCAAGGCAGGATGCTGTTGTTTTACCTTAACTTTACTCTCAATCACCGCACAAGAAACAGCAGCAAAAAAATAATTTTTTTTGCTGGTATTATTATCACATAACCTATAGTTATGTTTTTATACTTAAAAACTAACCTATTGGCATAAACTGATTTATTGTGTCCAAATGTAAAAATAAGGCTTTATTTGCATCAAATCAGGGGATTAGCCTTCGGTAGATGTCAGTAATAGTGAGTTAGATCACTGATTTGTTTTAATTTACACAAAGAAATTGTAGAGCAATTGTAATAAGATTGTGATCTCTCTATAATCCCCTACTAGGTCTCCGGATTTACCTGTTTCAGGAGGCACCCAGCGTTTTGCTGTCTGACACTGGATGTGACTGTTCTGTGAGTGAGCTTCACCAGAAGTTGACGAGCAGCAGGACCGGAGGAGACATAATAAAAAAGAGCTGTGTGGGCAAAACCGTGAATAAACAAAGACCTGTCAACTTGGATCTCTCGACGATCCGGTTTCCCGTTACTGCAATAGCATCCATTCTCCATCGTGTATCAGGCGTTATCACCTTCGTCGCACTGGGGATCCTCCTTTGGTTGCTAGGGCTCTCTCTCTCATCTCCAGAAGGTTTCAATCAAGCCGCTGCTATCATGGGGAGTTTTTTCGTTAAATTCATCCTATGGGGAATCCTTACAGCCTTGGCTTACCATATCGTCGGAGGGATCCGTCATCTTCTCGCGGACTTTGGCTTTATGGAAGAAACGCTGGTTGCGGGTAAACGGAGCGCGGTTGCCTCCTTTATCATCGCTGCCGTTCTGTCGGTTTTAGCGGGAGTTCTCGTATGGTAAACAATGTATCCGCGCTAGGAAGAAATGGCGTACATGATTGGCTATTGCTCCGTGCAGCAGCAGTTCTTATCGCATTATATGTGGTCTACATTCTAGGATTTTTTGTGGTCAGCGGCCCGCTGAACTACGAAGTCTGGCGTGGCTTCTTTGCAATGCCTTTTACTAAAGTCTTTACGCTCCTCACCCTATTATCCATCCTTATCCACGGCTGGATCGGTATGTGGCAAGTGTTGACTGACTATGTCAAAAACTTAGCCGTCCGTCTGGTCGTGCAGTTGATCATCATCATCGCATTAGCAAGCTATGCGATTTATGGAACATTTGTCGTGTGGGGTGCGTAATGAAACTGCCAGTAAGAGAATTTGATGCAATTGTTATTGGTGCGGGCGGCGCAGGCATGCGCGCAGCGCTACAAATTTCAGAATCCGGTCAAAGCTGTGCTTTGTTATCTAAAGTCTTCCCCACTCGCTCACATACTGTCTCCGCGCAGGGCGGTATTACGGTAGCGCTTGGCAATACCCACGAAGATAACTGGGAATGGCACATGTATGACACCGTCAAAGGCTCCGACTATATCGGAGACCAAGACGCGATTGAATATATGTGTAAAACCGGCCCGGAAGCCATCCTTGAACTTGAGCATATGGGGTTACCTTTCTCTCGTTTAGAAGATGGCCGCGTTTACCAGCGCCCATTCGGCGGACAGTCGAAAAATTTCGGTGGCGAACAAGCTGCGCGTACCGCGGCGGCTGCCGACCGTACGGGTCACGCCTTACTCCATACCCTCTACCAGCAAAACTTGAAAAAACAGACCACTATCTTCTCAGAATGGTATGCGCTGGACCTCGTGAAAAATGCCGATGGCGCGGTGGTGGGTTGTACGGCTATCTGCATCGAAACGGGCGAAGTTGTCTACTTTAAAGCGCAGGCAACGGTTCTTGCAACGGGTGGTGCAGGGCGAATCTATCAGTCGACAACCAATGCGCATATCAATACTGGCGATGGGGTAGGCATGGCGCTGCGTGCAGGCGTTCCCGTCCAAGATATGGAGATGTGGCAGTTTCACCCAACCGGGATCGCAGGAGCCGGTGTTCTGGTGACCGAAGGCTGTCGTGGTGAAGGTGGCTATTTACTGAATAAACACGGCGAGCGTTTTATGGAGCGTTATGCGCCTAACGCTAAAGACTTGGCGGGACGTGACGTCGTCGCCCGCTCAATGATGATCGAGATCCGTGAAGGTCGTGGTTGCGACGGTCCTTGGGGCCCTCACCTAAAACTGAAACTCGACCACCTGGGTAGCGAAGTACTTGAATCGCGTCTACCAGGGATCTTGGAGCTTTCACGAACCTTTGCGCATGTTGACCCGATTAAAGAGCCGATCCCGGTTATCCCTACTTGCCATTATATGATGGGGGGAATTCCCACTAAGGTATCGGGTCAGGCACTGACCGTCGATGAACAGGGTAACGATGTGGTAATACCTGGCCTGTTCGCGGTCGGTGAAATTGCCTGCGTATCCGTACACGGTGCCAACCGTTTAGGGGGTAACTCATTACTCGACTTAGTTGTCTTTGGACGTGCAGCGGGCTTACATCTGCAAGAATCTATCGCCTCACAAGGTAAGTTGCTTGACGCGACGGAGGAAGAAATTTCACAAGCGCTCAGTCGCTACCAACGTTGGGAAAATAACCGCGAAGGTGAAGATCCGGCTGAAATCCGTAAAGCTCTGCAAACCTGTATGCAACATAACTTTTCGGTATTTCGTGAAGGCGATGCGATGGCCAGAGGCTTGGAAGAGCTTAAATCCATCCGTGAACGCCTATATAACGCGCGCCTTGACGATCGCTCTCCAGACTTTAATACCCAGCGTATTGAATGTTTAGAGTTAGATAACCTGATGGAAACGGCCTACGCAACGGCTGTGGCGGCAAACTACCGCACAGAAAGCCGTGGCGCTCATAGCCGCTTCGATTATCCGGATCGTGACGACGAGAAATGGTTATGTCATAGCCTCTATCTGCCGCAGAGCGAGAGTATGACCCGACGCGAGGTGAACATGCAATCGACACTGCGTGACCCATTCCCTCCTAAAGTGCGTACTTATTAATTGGCGGAGACACCGATGAAACTCGAATTTTCTGTATATCGCTATAACCCAGAAGTCGACGATGCTCCGCGTATGCAAGACTACACGCTGGAAGCGGAAGAAGGGCGCGACATGATGTTGTTGGACGCGCTCATCAAGTTAAAAGAGCAAGATCCTACGCTAGCCTTTCGTCGTTCGTGTCGTGAGGGCGTTTGTGGCTCTGATGGCATTAACATGAATGGTAAGAACGGATTGGCCTGTGTCACGCCAGTCTCCGCGCTCTCGGGTAAGGGGAAAATCATTATTCGCCCTCTGCCTGGACTACCGGTTATTCGTGACCTGGTCGTCGATATGGCGCAGTTCTACACGCAATACGAAAAGATTAAGCCTTTCTTACTGAACGATAATAAAAATCCGCCTGCGCGTGAGTTTTTACAATCGCCGGAAGAACGCGCACATCTTGACGGTTTATATGAGTGTATTCTCTGCGCTTGTTGCTCAACGTCGTGCCCATCGTTCTGGTGGAATCCGGATAAATTTATCGGGCCAGCGGGTTTGCTAGCCGCCTATCGTTTCTTGATTGATAGCCGTGATACGGAAACGGCATCACGCCTTGATAATTTAGATGATGCGTTTAGCGTATTCCGTTGTCATAGCATTATGAACTGTGTCAATGTCTGTCCTAAAGGGTTGAATCCGACTAAGGCGATTGGGCATATTAAATCCATGCTGCTCAAGCGTGGTGCCTAGAGAAGTAAAGTGGGGAGAGTAGTCTCCCCACGCAATAGGATGGGCCCTTTGCTAATCCAGCTAAATGGTCGTCAGCTGAATTAGCAAAGGTTCCCTACGGGAGCGGCATCGCTTGCACTCGTATCGCTGGACCGATAGAACAGAGCGGTTATCTGTTCGGGTATCTCCGTTTAACGGTGAATTATATTACGAAAAGCATAGCATTGCTTAAGGGATCACTATGCAGAATAGCGCAATGAAATCCTGGCTGGACTCATCCTGGCTGGCCGGCGCGAACCAGTCCTACATCGAGCAACTGTACGAGGATTACCTCACAGACCCCGATTCGGTAGATAGTGTCTGGCGTGAGAGGTTCGCACAATTCCCCGCGGACGCACTAAGACCCGATCAATTTCATTCCACGACGCGAGAATATTTTCGGCGCTTAGCCAAAGATGCCACGCGTTACACCACTTCAGTGAGTGATCCTGAAACCAATTCTAAGCAGGTCAAAGTCCTACAGCTGATCAACGCTTTTCGTTTTCGTGGGCATCAGAAAGCGAATCTTGACCCGCTCGGCCTGTGGCAGCAAGAAGACGTCGCTGACCTCGACCCCGCATTCCATGGCTTGAGTGCCAGCGATTTTGACGAGAGTTTTAATGTTGGCTCCTTTGCGTCTGGCAAAGAGACCATGAAACTCTCCGAGATTTATGCAGCACTCAAGCAGGCTTATTGTGGCTCGATCGGTGCAGAATATATGCATATCACCAATACTGAGGAGAAACGTTGGATCCAACAGCGTATCGAATCTGTAGCGGGTCAGGCAACGTTCAGCCCTGAAGAGAAAAAGCAGTTCCTCAAAGAGCTGACCGCGGCCGAGGGGATGGAAAAATATCTTGGCGCTAAATTCCCAGGCGCAAAGCGTTTCTCCCTCGAAGGTGGCGATGCGCTTATCCCAATGCTGCGCGAGATGATCCGCCATGCCGGGAAGCAAGGGACACAAGAAGTCGTACTGGGTATGGCTCACCGTGGTCGTCTAAATGTATTAATCAACGTGTTGGGTAAAAAGACCCAAGATCTTTTCGATGAGTTTGCTGGCAAACATCACGAGCATCTCGGCGCGGGTGATGTGAAATACCATATGGGCTTCTCATCGGATTTAGAGACGGAAGGGGGCTTAGTTCACTTAGCCTTGGCGTTTAACCCCTCTCACTTAGAGATCGTAAGCCCGGTGGTGATGGGATCGGTGCGCGCTCGTCTCGATCGTCTCGATGAACCCTCTGCAATCAATCGCGTTCTGCCAATTACTATCCACGGCGATGCCGCAGTCATCGGACAAGGTGTCGTGCAAGAGACGTTAAATATGTCTCAGGCACGTGGCTATATGGTGGGCGGCACCGTGCGTATCGTGATTAATAACCAAGTCGGCTTTACCACCTCGAATCCGAAGGATGCACGCTCCACCCCTTACTGTACTGATATCGGTAAAATGATTCAGACGCCGATTTTTCACGTTAATGCTGACGATCCAGAGGCCGTTGCCTTCGTTACGCGCTTGGCGTTGGACTACCGTAATACTTTCAAACGCGATGTGTTTATCGATCTCGTCTGTTATCGCCGTCATGGTCATAATGAGGCGGATGAGCCAAGTGCAACACAGCCCGTAATGTATAAAAAAATTAAGCAGCATCCAACGCCGCGTAAGATCTATGCCGATAAATTGACCGCTACCAATGTTGTCAGTGCGGCTCAAGTCACCGAGCTAGTCAATGTGTATCGTGACGCCCTCGACGCTGGAGAATGTGTCGTGGAAGAGTGGCGTCCAATGACCTTGAACTCTTGCACCTGGTCACCGTATCTCAATCACGAATGGGATGAGTCCTATCCCGCTACCGTGGATACGCAACGCTTGAAGCAAATGGCAATTAATCTTAGCCAGATCCCTGCTGAGATCGAAGCGCAATCGCGGGTGAAGAAGATTTACAACGACCGTCACGAAATGGCGGAAGGTAATAAAGCCTTCGACTGGGGTGGTGCAGAAAACCTCGCTTATGCCACGTTAGTCGATGAAGGCGTCTCTGTTCGCTTATCCGGTGAAGACTCTGGGCGCGGGACCTTCTTCCATCGTCATGCGGTGATCCATAACCAAAGTAATGGTTCGACCTTTACACCGCTTCACCATGTCCGTAAAGGACAAGGGGTGTTCAAAGTATGGGACTCCGTCCTGTCAGAAGAAGCGGTACTGGCCTTCGAATATGGTTATGCGACAGCAGAACCGCGTACCTTAACGATTTGGGAAGCCCAATTCGGTGACTTCGCAAACGGTGCACAAGTGGTGATCGACCAGTTTATTAGCTCAGGCGAGCAAAAATGGGGTCGGATGTGCGGATTAGTGATGCTGTTACCCCATGGTTACGAAGGTCAAGGACCTGAACACTCCTCTGCGCGTCTTGAGCGTTACTTACAGCTTTGTGCCGATCAAAATATGCAGGTCTGTGTACCTTCCACACCGGCACAGGTCTACCATATGTTACGCCGCCAAGCCCTGCGGGGTATGCGTCGTCCATTAGTGGTCATGTCGCCGAAATCCTTATTACGTCATCCTTTAGCGATCTCGACGATGGATGAGTTGGCGCAAGGCGAGTTTATGCCAGCCATCCCAGAAATCGATACGCTAGATGCGCAGAAGGTCAAACGTGTAGTGTTGTGTTCCGGTAAAGTGTATTACGACTTATTAGAGCAGCGCCGTAAAAACGAACAGGATAACGTTGCGATTATTCGTATTGAGCAACTTTATCCGTTCCCACACAAAGCGGTCCACCAGGCGATCAGTGCTTATAGCCATGTTACTGACTTTGTCTGGTGCCAAGAAGAGCCACTAAACCAAGGGGCTTGGTACTGCTGCCAACACAACTTCCACGATGTCGTCCCTGCCGGGGCAAAATTACGCTACGCAGGTCGAGCGGCCTCCGCTTCACCTGCCGTGGGATATATGTCTGTTCACCAAAAACAGCAGCAAGATTTAGTTAATGATGCGCTGAACGTTGATTGATAAAAAGGAAAGACAATGAGTAGCTTAGAAATTTTCGTTCCCGATTTGCCGGAATCTGTTGCCGATGCCACCGTTGCCACGTGGCACAAACAGCCTGGCGACAGCGTCCAGCGCGATGAAGTGCTGGTAGAAATTGAAACGGATAAAGTTATCCTAGAAGTCCCTGCCGCGGCCGATGGCATACTCGAGGCGATTGTTGAGGAAGAGGGGGCGACCGTCGTCTCTCGTCAACTTTTAGGTCGTCTGAAAGAAGGAAACAGTGCGGGTAAGGAGAGTTCAGCAACGCCGGCTACGGCATCAGAAGCGCCTGCCACCTCTGCCGCGCCAACCCAAGAGAGTAATGAAGAATCTAATGATTTTCTTACCCCTGCGATTCGTCGGTTAATCGCGGAACATACTCTCGATGCTAGCCAAATTAAAGGTAGTGGTGTGGGTGGACGTATCACGCGTGAAGATGTTGAAAAGCATCTGGCTGCGGCGAAATCGTCTCCAAAAACTGAAGCCGCAGCACAGCCTGCGCCGACGCCGCTTTCGAATCGTAGCGAGAAACGCGTACCGATGACACGTTTACGTAAACGTGTGGCGGAGCGTCTATTAGAAGCGAAAAACAGCACGGCGATGTTGACCACCTTCAATGAAGTCAATATGAAGCCGATCATGCAAATTCGCAAGCAGTACGGCGAAGCGTTTGAGAAACGCCATGGTGTGCGCTTAGGCTTTATGTCTTTCTATATTAAAGCGGTGGTCGAAGCCCTTAAACGCTTCCCGGAAGTGAACGCTTCTATCGATGGTGACGAAGTGGTTTATCACAACTATTTCGATGTCAGCATTGCGGTATCAACGCCACGCGGCCTAGTAACGCCTGTACTGAAAGATGTCGATGCGCTAAGCATGGCTGATATCGAGAAGAAGATTAAAGAGTTGGCGATCAAAGGGCGTGACGGTAAGTTGACGGTTGAGGAGTTGACCGGCGGTAACTTTACCATCACTAATGGCGGTGTATTCGGATCGTTGATGTCAACGCCGATCATCAACCCACCGCAAAGCGCGATCTTAGGCATGCATGCTATTAAGGATCGTCCGATGGCGGTCAATGGCCAAGTGGAAATCCTACCGATGATGTATCTGGCACTCTCCTACGATCACCGCCTGATCGATGGTCGTGAATCGGTAAGCTACCTCGTCGCGATTAAAGACCTACTCGAAGATCCTGCACGTCTGCTGCTGGATGTCTAATTTACTATGGCGTGCGAAAGCGCGCCTATTTTTCTGACCTGAATGGATAATACCCTATGAATTTACATGAATATCAGGCGAAACAGCTATTTGCACGTTATGGCTTACCTGCGCCGTCTGGTTACGCTTGTTCTACCCCTCGCGAAGCTGAAGAAGCTGCATCGAAGATTGGTAGTGGACCGTGGGTAGTAAAATGCCAAGTTCACGCCGGGGGCCGCGGTAAAGCGGGTGGCGTAAAAGTTGTTAAGAGTAAAGAAGAGATCCGCAGCTTTGCAGAAGGCTGGTTGGGTAAGAATTTAGTGACTTACCAAACTGACGCAAAGGGCCAACCCGTTAACCAGATTCTAGTTGAAGCCGCTACCGATATCGATAAAGAGCTTTATCTGGGCGCAGTTGTCGACCGTAGCACCCGCCGTGTAGTGTTTATGGCCTCTACAGAAGGCGGTGTTGAGATTGAGAAGGTGGCCGAAGAAACGCCACACTTAATTCATAAAATGGCGCTGGATCCTTTAACCGGCCCAATGCCTTATCAAGGTCGCGAGCTTGCGTTTAAACTGGGGCTGGAAGGGAAACAAGTTGGCCAATTCGCCAAAATCTTTATGGGTTTAGCGAAGCTATTCTTAGAGCGTGATCTGGCATTAGTTGAAATCAACCCGTTAGTGATCACCACAGAAGGCGACCTGATTTGCCTAGATGGTAAACTGGGCGCTGATAGCAACGCAATGTTCCGTCAACCTGAACTACGCGAAATGCATGACCCAAGCCAAGAAGATTCTCGCGAAGCGCATGCTGCGCAGTGGGAACTCAACTACGTTGCGTTAGAAGGCAACATCGGGTGTATGGTCAACGGTGCTGGCCTGGCAATGGGAACGATGGATATCGTTAAACACCATGGTGGTCAACCGGCCAACTTCCTTGATGTGGGCGGTGGTGCAACGAAAGAGCGTGTTACAGAAGCCTTTAAAATCATTCTCTCAGATGATGCAGTGAAGGCAGTACTGGTCAATATCTTTGGTGGGATCGTCCGTTGTGACTTGATTGCCGACGGTATTATCGGTGCAGTTGAAGAAGTTGGAGTGAATGTTCCAGTCGTCGTTCGCCTTGAAGGGAATAATGCTGAATTAGGCGCACAACGTTTAGCAGAAAGTGGTTTAAATATCATCGCAGCTACCAGTCTGACTGACGCTGCCCAGCAAGTTGTCGCTGCGGCGGAGGGTAAATAATGTCTATTTTGATCGATAAGAATACTAAAGTCATTTGCCAAGGCTTCACCGGTGGCCAAGGTACGTTCCACTCAGAACAAGCGATCGCTTACGGTACGCAAATGGTCGGTGGCGTTACGCCAGGAAAAGGTGGAACTACCCACTTAGGCTTACCAGTATTTAATACTGTACGTGAAGCCGTTGAGGCCACAGGCGCAACCGCTTCTGTGATCTACGTTCCAGCGCCGTTCTGTAAAGACAGTATTTTAGAGGCGATCGACGCGGGCATTAAACTGATCATCACCATCACCGAAGGTATCCCAACTCTGGATATGCTGACCGTGAAAGTGAAACTGGATCAAGCTGGCGTAAGAATGATCGGGCCTAACTGCCCAGGCGTGATCACGCCGGGCGAATGTAAAATCGGTATTATGCCTGGACACATTCACCAACCAGGTCGTGTCGGGATCGTTTCACGCTCTGGCACCCTGACCTACGAAGCCGTTAAACAAACGACTGATATCGGATACGGCCAATCGACCTGTGTCGGTATCGGTGGTGATCCGATTCCAGGGTCAAACTTCATCGACATTCTAGAATTATTCGAAAAAGATCCCCAAACCGAAGCGATTGTCATGATCGGCGAAATCGGTGGTAGCGCCGAGGAAGAGGCTGCAGCCTATATCAAAGCGCATGTCACTAAACCTGTCGTGAGCTATATCGCAGGGGTTACTGCACCTAAAGGTAAGCGTATGGGACATGCTGGAGCGATTATCGCAGGCGGAAAAGGTACAGCAGACGAGAAATTTGCTGCACTTGAAGCCGCTGGCGTTAAGACGGTTCGCAGTCTTGCCGACATCGGTGATGCAGTAAAAGCGGTACTGCCTGCTAAATAATTATTAGCCGTCTAAATGATAAGCCATCGAATTTTTTCGGTGGCTTTTTTATTCATATTTGAAACAATAAAACCAATTAAATTTAACATTGTATTATTTCCAAAATATAGTTATTAAAATCTAGATCGAGATCAATTAACCCTTCGCTAGTTTCTAGAAATAATTAATCACTAAGATTACATTATCTTCCACTATCACCGTTACCGCTCCTCGTCTCTCTCGGTTCTACACCAAGGGAGAGAACACCTTTTCAAATAAAGAATAGAGGAGGCGTTTCGGCAGATAATAAGCAGCTTAATCATAATTAAAGACCATTACTATTACGCTGGGTTATCAACACTATCTATTTAGATTTCATTGAGTTTATTGAAATAATTTCCAGTAACTGGTGAAAACTAGAGTAAAACAAGGAGTAAGAATGTTTGATATCGTCGAACTCTCTCGCTTACAGTTTGCTTTGACCGCAATGTACCATTTCCTATTTGTCCCCCTAACGCTTGGGATGGCGTTCTTATTGGCAATTATGGAAACTGTCTATGTTTTTACCGGCAAGCAAATCTATAAAGACATGACCAAATTCTGGGGAAAACTGTTTGGGATCAATTTTGCCTTAGGGGTCGCGACTGGCCTCACCATGGAGTTTCAATTCGGCACTAACTGGTCTTATTACTCCCACTACGTCGGCGATATCTTCGGTGCGCCGCTTGCGATTGAAGGACTGATGGCTTTCTTCTTGGAGTCAACCTTCGTCGGGCTATTTTTCTTTGGTTGGGAAAGATTAGGCAAAATACAACATTTGGCCGTCACTTGGTTAGTGGCACTCGGATCTAATCTCTCTGCATTATGGATACTCGTCGCAAATGGATGGATGCAGAATCCGGTAGCCTCAGAATTTAACTTCGAAACCATGCGTATGGAGATGGTGAGTTTCTCTGAACTCGTATTAAACCCCGTTGCACAAGTTAAATTTGTTCATACCGTCGCGTCCGGTTATACCACTGGCGCGATTTTCGTGCTGGCCATCAGTGCGTGGTACTTATTAAAAGGACGTGATATCGCTTTTGCAAAACGTTCTTTTGCTATCGCCGCGAGTTTCGGCATGGCGGCGATTCTTTCAGTGATTATTCTCGGTGATGAATCGGGATATGAAATGGGGGATGTACAGAAAACGAAACTCGCCGCCATTGAGGCCGAGTGGGAGACACAACCTGCACCTGCTGCTTTCACGTTATTTGGCCTTCCTGATCAACAGGCGGAAAAAAACCATTACGCCGTTCAAGTGCCATACCTACTCGGGTTAATCGCGACACGTTCTACCGATAAACCGGTTCTCGGCTTGAAAGATCTATTAGCCGAACATGAAGTTCGGATTAGGAATGGGATGAAAGCCTATGCCTTATTAAACGAGCTACGTCATGGTAATCAGGACAGTACGGTTCGTGAGGCATTTGAGGAGCACAAGAAGGACTTAGGCTATGGACTTCTCTTAAAACGCTACACGTCCAATGTAAGCGATGCCACAGAAGCTCAGATTCAGCAAGCAACGAAAGATTCAATACCGAGTGTGGCACCGCTCTATTTTTCATTCCGGATAATGGTGCTGTGTGGCGTTCTCATGTTCTTAGTCATCGCCGCTTCTTTTGTTACGGTGCTACGTAATCGAATTGGGTTGGTTTGTGGCGGAATATGGACGTCAGCCTTGGGCGATCGGCGAAGTACTCCCGACGGCCGTCGCGCACTCATCCTTATCTGTAGGCGATCTACTTTTCTCAATGGGATTAATACTAGGCCTTTACACCTTATTCATTATCGCTGAAATGTATTTGATGATTAAGTTTGCTCGTCTAGGTCCATCGAGTTTGAAAACCGGTCGTTATCATCACGAGCAATCTACCGATCACGCTTCAGTGTAAAAATCGAGGACGTAAGTATGTTTGACTATGAAGTATTACGCTTTGTGTGGTGGCTACTGATTGGCATCCTATTTATCGGATTTGCCGTCACTGACGGCTTCGATATGGGGGTAGGGATGTTGGGACGCATAATCGGTCGTAGTGATAACGAACGACGGGTCATGATCAATAGCATCGCTCCTCACTGGGATGGAAACCAGGTATGGCTCATTACAGCAGGGGGGGCGCTGTTTGCTGCGTGGCCAATGGTCTACGCCGCGGCATTTTCCGGCTTTTATGTAGCGATGATGCTGGTACTCGCATCATTATTCTTCCGTCCGATTGGCTTTGATTATCGGTCAAAATTGGAAAACCCAACGTGGCGCGGAATGTGGGATTGGGGGATCTTTATCGGTAGTTTTGTGCCTCCTTTGGTTATTGGGGTGGCGTTCGGGAATCTACTACAAGGCGTCCCTTTCCATTTCGATAGTGATTTGCGTCTTTTCTACACGGGTAACTTTTTTCAACTACTCAATCCTTTCGCACTCGTTACTGGTGTGGTGAGCGTGACAATGATCTTAACGCAAGGTGCGACCTACCTGATGATGCGTACCGACTCCGTGTTATTGAAAAAAAGCCAGCGTTGTAGCCAAATCAGTAGCGTAATCATGTTGGTGTGTTTCGCAATAGCAGGAGTATGGTTGGCGAAGGGGATAGAAGGGTATCAATTAGCATCTGTCCTTAATCACAGTGCAGCATCAAACCCGCTAGGTAAAGAAGTGGTAACCGGAGTCGGTTTATGGATGACCAACTTCGCCACGCTACCACTTTTATGGATATTCCCCATTGGCGGGTTGGTTTTTGCCTTAGCGACATGTTTATTGGCGACAATCAAACGTGCGGCATGGGCTTTCGTGACCTCTTCGCTGACCATTGCCTGCGTCATCATGACGGTAGGGGTAGCAATGTTCCCATTTATTATGCCATCGAGCACCAATAATAGTAATAGTCTGACGATGTGGGATGCAACGTCGAGTCAGCTCACTTTGACGACCATGACCTTTGCCGCGATGATCTTTGTACCTATCGTTTTGGCCTACACCATCTGGTGTTATTACAAAATGTTTGGTCGCATCACCGAGCAAGATATCGAAAACAATACTCACTCACTGTATTAAAGGGGGGGCTCTATGTGGTATTTCGCCTGGATATTAGGCACTTTACTCGCTTGTTCATTCGGAATAATGACGGCTTTAGCGTTAGAAAACAGTGAAAAAGAGAAAACTCCGAAACCGTAACATCCTGCTGTTGAATTAATTTGTCTAATCTTCTCTTTAGCCCTACTGAACTCGTTCAGTGGGGCTTTTTTATTTTGTCGGCTAACGTCATGATAAATAAGCGTTAAAATTTATTTTCCGCGGGCGGTAAGTCGTTTAAAAGGTAAAGAAAAATAATTATTTTATCAAGCAGAGTTTGCCCCATTCCCAAGCTCATTGCTCTTGCGTATAGTAGCGGAGTTTAAACTATTATAGGGATGTAGAGTGAGTCAAATGCTGTTTCGTTGGCCAATCAGAGTTTACTACGAAGACACTGATGCGGGTGGCGTGGTTTATCATGCAAGCTATATCGCGTTTTATGAACGTGCTAGAACAGAAATGTTACGTGCGAAAGCAATCAACCAACAATTCTTACTCGAAAAACAAATTGGATTTGTCGTTCGTAAGATGAGTGTTGATTATCGTGCGGCGGCACGATTGGACGATATGCTTGAGGTGACGACTGAAATCGTCAAGATGACCCGCGCGACTATTACTTTTTTGCAACGGATCATGGATGCTGAAGGTAAAGTCATCAACGAGGCAGAGGTGTTGATTGCCTGCATTAATTTACACCAGATGAAGCCTATCGCGCTTCCTACGTTTATTGTCGCGGAGTTTACGCAGTGACTGACATGAATATTTTTGATTTGTTCCTTAAGGCAAGCCTTCTGGTCAAATTCATTATGTTAATTTTGATAGCTTTCTCAATAGTTTCATGGGCTATTATCATTCAACGTACCCGGATCCTTAATGCTGCCTCGCGCGAAGTCGTCGAATTTGAAGAAAAATTCTGGTCTGGTGTCGATCTGTCCAAGCTATATCAAGAGAGCCAAACACGCCGTGACGAGTTAACAGGTACTGAACAAATTTTCTACTCGGGTTTCAAAGAGTTCGCGCGTTTGCATAAAATCAACAGCCCGATCCCTGATGCAGTTGTTGAAGGTGCGACACGTGCAATGCGTATTTCAGCAAACCGTGAGTTAGAGACATTAGAAGCCCATATTCCTTTTTTAGGTACAGTCGGTTCTATTAGTCCCTATATCGGCCTGTTCGGTACGGTTTGGGGGATCATGCATGCCTTTATTTCTCTCGGTGCGGTGAAACAAGCCACTTTACAGATGGTTGCTCCAGGTATTGCAGAAGCACTGATTGCAACGGCAATCGGTCTTTTCGCCGCGATCCCTGCGGTAATGGCTTACAACCGCCTGAATCAGCGTGTGAATAAACTTGAGCAGGGTTACGACAATTTTGCAGAAGAATTTACTGCCATCTTGCACCGTCAAGCTTATAACAGCGAAATGACTAAGTAATCAGGGGTTGACTCATGGCTAGAACGCGCGGTCGCGGACGTCGAGACTTAAAATCAGAAATTAATATCGTTCCACTGTTGGATGTATTACTCGTTTTGTTACTGATCTTTATGGCAACGGCTCCCATTATTACGCAAAGCGTTGAAGTAGATCTGCCAGATGCAACAGACTCCAAAACGGTGTCGAGCGACGATAACCCCCCTGTTATCGTTGAAGTCGCTGGTGTTGGTCAGTACAGCATTGTTGTTGATCATAATCGTATGACACAGTTGCCACCTGAACAGGTCGTCAATGAAGCTCAGCGCCAATTAGAGCAAAACCCTAAAACGGTTTTCTTGATTGGGGGAGCAAAAGAAGTGCCCTACGATGAAATTATTAAGGCGCTGAATCTACTGCATCAAGCAGGAGTTAAATCAGTAGGCTTAATGACACAACCCATTTAACAGCGAAGCATAGCGGGAATCGTGAGTGTCGAAGTTAACAGAACAGAACGATAAGTTGAAAAGAGCGGTTGTCATCTCTATCGCATTGCATGTCGTGTTGATTGCAATATTGATTATCAGCTCAATGAATGAACATATCGAAACAAGCTCTGGTGGCGGTGGCGGGAGTGATATTGATGCTGTGATGGTCGATCCTGGTGCCGTAGTCGAGCAATATAACGCGTCTAAGTCTGCTCAGCCTGCATCCAAGGCTGAGCAGGCGAAGCAAGCGGCTGCCCAAGCTAAAGCAGAAGCGGCAGAGCAAGCCAAAGAAGCGGCGCAAGAAGCTAAGCAGGCCAAAGCCGATGCGGCAGCTCAAGCGAAAGCCGAGGCAGCAGAACAGGCCAAGCAGGCGGCGGCCCAAGCGAAAGCCGAAGCGGCTAAAGAGGCCAAAGCCCAAGCGGCAGCCCAAGCGAAAGCCGAAGCGGCTAAAGAGGCCAAAGCCCAAGCGGCGGCTGAAGCGAAAGCTCAGGCAGCTAAAGAGGCCAAAGCCCAAGCGGCAGCTGAAGCGAAAGCTCAGGCAGCTAAAGAGGCCAAAGCCCAAGCGGCGGCTGAAGCGAAAGAGGCTAAAGCGCAAGCGGCGGCTGATGCGAAGGCTAAGGCAGCGGCAGAAGCCAAGGCTGCAAAAGCGAAAGCAGCGAAAAGTGATGCTGCGTTAAATGATCTCCTTGGTGGGTTAGCGTCGGGTAAAAATGCGCCGAAATCTGCTGCAAGTGGTGGGGCTTCGGGGGAAGGTAACCAGAAAAAAGCGGGCGCTTCTGGCGCAGCAATCCAAAGTTATCTTGGACAGGTACAAAGCGCGATTCAGAGTAAATTTTACGATGCGGATAATTTTGCCGGTAAACAATGCTCCGTACATATAAAATTAGCCCCTGATGGCTTACTGATCTCTGCAACATCGGCGGGAGGGGACCCTGCTCTCTGCCAAGCAGCGTTAACCGCATCACGTATGGCGCATATTCCTAAGCCCCCTAGCCAAGAAGTCTGGGCGGCGGTGAAAGAAGCGACTATAACTTTTAAACCGGGTCAGTAGATTTCTACAGAGACCTTAGGCGATAGGCAATGCTGAAGGAACGTTTGTTACGATCCTTCAGATACTGGGAAACCACTTATCATGAGCAACCGCTCGGATATGGGAGATGAAATGAAACAGGCATTACGAGTAACGTTAAGCTTTTTTCTGTTAGTGTGGGCGGCTGTGGCTCAAGCAGAAGTGCATATTGAAATTACGCAGGGCGTAAATACCGCTCGACCTATCGGTGTCGTTCCATTCCAATGGAGTGGCGGTGGTTCAGCCCCTGAAGATATTGGTGGTATCGTGGCTGCCGATTTACGTAACAGTGGAAAGTTTAATCCTCTGGACCGCTCTCGCCTTCCTCAACAACCGGCAAGTGCGCAAGAAGTTCAGCCTGCAGCATGGTCAGCTCTTGGTATTGATGCCGTAGTCGTGGGGCAGGTTAAAGGTAACGCAGATGGTAGCTATCAGGTTAGCTATCAATTAGTGGATACTGCCGCTGCGCCTGGTACTGTGTTAGCGCAGAATTCCTACAAGATAACTAAACAGTGGTTACGTTACGCCGCGCATACCGCTAGCGATGAAGTCTTCCAAAAGCTAACGGGGATTAAGGGTGCATTCCGCACGCGTATTGCCTATGTGGTGCAAACCAATGGCGGTCAATTCCCTTATGAGTTACGAGTATCCGATTACGATGGTTACAATCAGTTCGTCGTGCATCGTTCAAGCGAACCCTTGATGTCCCCAGCCTGGTCTCCAGATGGTAGCAAGGTTGCCTATGTAACCTTTGAAAGTGGACGTTCAGCACTGGTTGTACAAACATTATCGAATAGCAGCATCCGTCAGATCGCTTCATTCCCGCGTCATAACGGTGCACCGGCCTTCTCCCCAGACGGGACTAAGCTTGCGTTCGCACTGTCTAAGACCGGTAGCCTGAATCTCTATGTGATGGATCTCTCCTCGGGACAGATTAGTCAAGTGACCAATGGCCGCTATAACAGTACTGAGCCAACCTGGTTCCCTGACAGCCAGAATATTGCGTATACTTCAGATCAAGGCGGACTACCGCAAATTTATAAGTTAAATATCAACGGTGGTGCACCACAGCGTATTACTTGGCAGGGTGGTCAAAACCAAGACGCCGATGTGGCAACCGATGGTAAATCAATGGTGATGGTTAGCACTGCAGGTGGTGCGCAACATATCGCTCGACAAGATCTAGAGACAGGAGCAGTACAAACATTGTCTAGCTCTTATCTGGATGAGACGCCAAGTCTAGCACCTAACGGCACGATGGTGATCTATAGCTCAACTCAGGGTTATGGTTCCGTATTGCAGTTGGTTTCGACCGACGGGCGTTTCAAAGCGCGTCTTCCGACGACTGATGGACAGGTAAAATTCCCTGCCTGGTCGCCGTATCTGTGATGCATGTGTAAATGTGTATGGCAAACTATAATAGGATTTTCGAAATGCAATTCAATAAAGTGCTGAAAGGTTTACTGCTGGCTCTGCCAGTGTTAGCGGTTGCTGCATGTTCTTCTCATAAGAACAACAATGACCAATCAGGCTCTACCACTGGTGCAGATAGCGCTTACGGTAATGGCACATCTGGCAATGGTAGCAACGGCAACATGTCTTCTGATGAACAAGCTCGTCTGCAGATGCAACAGCTACAACAAAACAACATCGTGTACTTCGGTCTGGATAAATACGATATCCTGCCAGAGTTCGCACAAATGTTAGATCAACACGCTAACTTCTTACGTAGCAACCCATCTTACAAAGTGACTATCGAAGGTCACGCGGATGAGCGCGGTACGCCAGAATACAACATCGCCCTGGGCGAGCGCCGTGCTAGCGCGGTTAAAATGTACCTACAAGGTAAAGGCGTAGGCGAAGACCAAATGTCTATCGTCTCTTACGGTAAAGAGAAACCAGCAGTGTTAGGTCATGACCAAGCTGCATGGGCTAAAAACCGTCGTGCTGTATTGGTATACTAAGAGAAAACTATGATTAGTAACTTCAGACTTCACACTTTGGGTCTGTCGTTACTGATTGGCGTAGCGGCCGTTCCGGCCGCTCATGCCCAAGCGTCAATCAGTAGCGCTGGCTCGGGCTCAACCGAAGACCGTGTCACCACCCTCGAACGAATCTCCAATGCACAATCTCAACTTCTACAGCAACTCCAACAGCAGTTGAGCGATACCCAAAGCGATATCGATGCACTACGCGGTGAGATCCAACAAAATAGTTACCAACTTAACCAAGTTGTCGAGCGTCAAAAACAGCTCTATCAACAAATCGATACGCTAAGCAGCAGCGGCGCTGCAGCGGCTGCAACATCGTCGAATACGGATACGGGTCAGAGCTCAACCGCTTCGTCCGAGAGTACGTCTACGTCGAGCACAGCAGGGCAGATCGGTACGCAGACTGGCGATGTTAATCAGGATTATAACGCGGCAGTAGATTTGGCCTTAAAGCAAAATAAGCCGGATGATGCGCTGGCGGCACTACAGGCTTGGGTAAAAAAATATCCAGATTCAACCTACCAGCCTAATGCCAACTATTGGCTGGGGCAGTTGTATTATAATAAAGGGCAAAAAGACGATGCCGCTTACTATTTTGCGACGGTAGTTAAAAAATATCCGAAATCACCAAAATCAGCCGAAGCACTGCTGAAAATTGGTACGATTATGAAGGATAAGAATCAGTTGGATAAAGCCAAAGCAGTGTGGCAGCAAGTGATCCAGCTTTACCCGAACACGCCTTCTGCGAAAGCGGCACAAAAGGCGCTTGCCGGGTAATATTAAGATTTTTTCAGCAAAAGTTGGCTGAATAGTGTTCGGGTCGCTGTAAAGGTAAGCAACTGGTCATTTATTTTTAATTAATAGTTGCGCTGTCTCGGTAAATCAGTAATATATGCCGCCGTTGCCAAGACAAACTTAAACAGTGATTTTGGCAAGGAAAATCGGGTCGTTAGCTCAGTTGGTAGAGCAGTTGACTTTTAATCAATTGGTCGCAGGTTCGAATCCTGCACGACCCACCACTTTCCGGTGGGACTGATTTTCCAGAATGTTTTAAGATGGGTCGTTAGCTCAGTTGGTAGAGCAGTTGACTTTTAATCAATTGGTCGCAGGTTCGAATCCTGCACGACCCACCAAATCTAGAAAAAAAGCACCCTTATAGGTGCTTTTTTCGTTTCCAATACTCAATATTAAATCGTTCAGGATAAGAACCTGCAGCAGGTTCGGGTCGAACGCAGTGAAACAACGTTGCCTAAGGCAACGACCCGCAGGGCGAGCTTAGCGAGTCATCCTGCACGACCCACCAAGTTTTTACTTGAGGTCATCCTCTCGTAGTAACCGCGACAGTTTATGCTGCCTCGGTTTTTTTTATCTTAACGAATAGGGATTAACTGTCTAAGGCTTATCATTCTCAGCGGGAAGGTTACCAATGAAAGGGAGCCGAACTTGTAATGGTGAGACGTTAATGCCCAGATCCATTCCCAGTAAGTTAACTTCTATTCCTTCTTGTTCGCCAAGATTCACGCCCAAAAGTCCAAGTATCGATAGCTGTACTCCCTTCCCTGAAGGTGGACGTCCAATCGGATTCGTCAATGGGCGATAGTCCTTACCGATTGCATTCGCAGGCATATTCAAACGTAAGGCCGGAACTTGGCGCGCAATATGAGCAATAAATGTATTACTGTTCGGGCCAGGCCAAGCATGATAGGTGTGAGGATAGGGATAGCTGTGTACAGCGGCTTCGAGGCGCGGGATCATCGCTTCGGCAGCATCGCCTCGATGCTCAACTAGCATACGCGGCCAAGCCCCGTACCAATAACCATCGGCAATAGCATAATCTTTTCTGATCAGGTCATTGCTTCGCCAACCGATCACGTCATAACGTGTGTAATGTGTCTCTCCACGGCGCTTGACGACAAGCCACGTGTGCACGGCGAAGTGGCCGCGCCAGCCATAGGTCTTGGCTGCAAATACCGCTACTAAAGCATCATCCTTTATTGATTGTGGATTAGCGAGAAGTTGGGCAGAGTCTCGACGGGCGGTTGTCCAGCTGTTTCCCTCAGCGGGGCGCTTGTTGACCCAATCGCTTAGGTAGCTGGCGAGTAAGGCTAATAAGGCTATGATCACATAGGCCAGTAGGCATCGACGTAGCATAGGGATGGTGACCCTCCATGAAAAGCGTGTAGTGTTTATGTAAAGTGTAGGAAGCATTGGGTGAAACACAACTTACTAAGCGCTTGGTCGGATGATGAAGGAAATCATAAGACAAACCGGCTTACTTGAGGTATGTTGTTTAGTATATTAAACAAGAGGTGCCGCGATGAACTTTTTCAGTATTAATACGTTATTAGTGCACATCCCTCTAGGAAAGCAGGGCTACGATCTATCATGGATCGAGGCAGTTGGCACCTTAAGCGGTTTACTCTGCATCTGGCTGGCCAGTAAAGAAAAAGTCATTAATTACTTTTTTGGTATTATTAACGTTTTATTATTTGCAGTCATTTTCTACCAAATTCAGCTCTATTCCAGTTTGTTACTCCAGATATTTTTCTTACTCGCTAACCTCTATGGGTGGTACGCCTGGACGAGACAAACCGCTGCGCAGCAGACAGAGCTACAAATTCGCTGGCTCGGGACTCGGGCGCGCGCAGTGTGGTTAGCGGCGGCTGCCGTCGCTATCGTGATCATGACGCTATTCATTGATGCCTTATTTGGTCAGTTTGCTCGGCTCGCCGTAAGCTTACTTAACCAATTTGGACTTAAGGCGCAGCTACCAGTCTTACAACCCGATGCTTATCCCTTCTGGGATGCCTGCATGACTATTTTATCTGTCATCGCGATGATCTTTATGACCCGTAAATGGGTAGAGAATTGGATACTCTGGGTTATTATTAACGTTATCAGTGTCGCGATATTTACCTTACAGGGTGTTTATGCCATGTCGATCGAATATCTGATCCTAACGCTCATTGCGATAAATGGTGTGCGTCTCTGGTCTAGCAAAGCCTCTGAGAATAACCAGCCACCGACTTCTTGATGCTACGCGGGAAAAAGTGGCAATTAGGGTTTGCAGTTTGAGAGAGGCACGTTAGAGTATCGCTAGGACAACAGCACACTTATCGTGATGGAATAATAATGAGCTATAAAAACGACGATTTACGAATTACTGAAATTAAAGAACTTTTACCGCCAGTGGCATTATTAGAGAAATTTCCCGCATCAGATCGTGCCGCCGATACGGTTGCTAAAAGCCGTCAAACGATCCAGCAGGTATTGCAGCAGCAAGACGACCGATTACTCGTTGTGATTGGGCCGTGTTCAATTCATGATACGCATGCCGCGATGGAGTACGCCCAGCGCCTGTTGGCAGTGCGTGACGAACTGCACAATGATCTCGAAATTGTTATGCGCGTCTATTTCGAAAAACCCCGCACAACCGTAGGTTGGAAAGGGATGATCAACGACCCGTATATGGATGGTAGTTTCGACATCAACCAAGGGTTACGCTTAGGCCGTAAGCTTCTACTGGATATCAACGATCTTGGTATGCCGACTGCGGGTGAATTTCTCGATATGATCACCCCTCAATACTTGGCTGATTTGATGAGCTGGGGAGCGATCGGCGCTCGTACCACCGAGTCTCAGGTTCACCGTGAACTCGCATCAGGACTCTCTTGCCCCGTGGGCTTTAAAAATGGTACCGACGGAACAATCAAAGTCGCGATCGACGCCATCAATGCAGCGTCTGCCGGGCACTGCTTTCTGTCGGTAACCAAATATGGCCATTCTGCCATTGTCGAGACGGCGGGAAATAAAGATTGTCATATTATTCTTCGTGGCGGCAAAACGCCTAACTATAGTGCGCAAGATGTGGCAGCAGTGAAGGCAGGCTTAAGCCAGGCCGGCTTACCTCAGCAGGTAATGATTGATTTCAGCCATGCCAATAGCTCTAAGCAGTATCAAAAACAGATGGACGTAGCCACTGACGTCGCGGGACAGATCGCGGGGGGTGATAAAGCCATTATAGGCGTGATGATTGAGAGTCACTTGGTGGAGGGGAATCAAAACCTTGAGAGCGGACAGCCTCTTACCTACGGTCAGAGCGTGACCGACGCTTGTATCGGCTGGCCAGCTACCGAACAGGTGCTGAAGCAACTCGCGGAGGCGGTACGGGCAAGACGTAACGCCTAATAAAAAGGCCGGATTATGAAGTGACCCCCGATAGTTGGACAACCTATTATCCGGCCTTGATTGCTTATTTTGCCTTGCCTTGGTTGGCGACTGCTGCTGCACGTGCAGCCACTTCTTCAGCATCACCTAGGTAGTAACGTTTTAGTGGTTTGAAATTCTCGTCGAACTCATAGACCAATGGGACACCCGTTGGGATATTCAGCTCTAAGATCTCATCTTCAGATAGACCTTCAAGATATTTGACCAGTGCACGCAGTGAGTTACCGTGCGCAGCAATAATGACCTTCTCACCGCTTTTGATACGCGGCAGGATAGCTTCATTCCAATAAGGGATGACACGCTCAATCGTCGTCGCGAGGCTCTCAGTCACTGGTAGCTCTTCAGCACTCAATGAAGCATAGCGAGGATCGTGGCCTGGGAAACGCTCATCTGAACGCTCTAATTCTGGAGGCGTTATGGCAAAGCCACGACGCCATTGTTTAACTTGCTCATCACCGTATTTCTCGGCAGTTTCTGCTTTATTGAGGCCTTGCAGCGCACCGTAATGACGCTCGTTAAGACGCCAGTTCTTCTCAACCGGTAACCAGGCTTGATCAAGCTCGTCTAACACTGACCATAAGGTGTGAATAGCACGTTTTAAAACAGAGGTATAAGCGAAGTCGAACGTGAAACCTTCTTGCTTAAGAAGTTTACCCGCTGCTTGCGCTTCCCCACGGCCTTTTTCAGAAAGGTCTACGTCATACCAACCGGTGAAGCGGTTTTCTTGGTTCCACTGACTTTCGCCGTGGCGGACCAGTACAAGCTTAGTTACTGCCATCGTAAAGCTCCTTCAATGATTAATTATTCACTGTACAATTTTTCTCGCCGTGAAACTTCCTCGGTCATGAGACGTTGCTGCCTCTACCATAGCGGAAAAGGGCGCGCTGTGTAAGTCTCTGTCCTACTTAGCGCTGTTTTTTTAACCGCTAACGAACTGGTAGCCAAAGCGAATATGCCGGATCTCTTCTGCCGGTAACCAACACCCTGCAGGTGGAACGCTATTTGCCGCATCAGGACTGTAGCCAGGTTCCAATGCAATGCCCTGATAATTTTGGTATTCGCCCTGTGGTGATGGCGTTCCCGCGAGATAATTGCCGGTATAGACCTGTAGCGTCGGCTCGCGACTAAAAAGCTCAAGGGCTAAGCGGCCATCTTGCGAGGTGAGTGTCGCGACAGGCTGCTCTGGGGCGTGTGTATCAAGAATGAAAGCATGATCATAGCCGCCCGTAACTTGCTGGAAACGGTCAGAAAGAAAATCCTGAGCCAGCGACTTAGGCGAGCGAAAATCGAATGAGGTCTGTGCAACGGATAGCCACTCGCCGTCAGGAAGCCCATCACTATCGACGGGCTGGAAATACGAGGCTTTAAGGGCGAGCTGGTGGGCACGGATATCGCCTTGTACTCCATCAAGATTAAAATAGGCATGGTTGGTTAACGATAACGGGGTGAGGGCATCACTCTTCGCACTAAAATGAAAATCGAGGCGATTGTCATCATTCAACGTCAACGTTAATTCAACATCTAGATTTCCCGGAAAACCTTGATCGCCGTCAGCGGAGTGTAATCGGTAGACGAGAGTCTCGGCAGTATGGCTGACGCATTGCCAGCGACGATGGCTAAAGCCTTCGGGGCCACCATGTAGTTGATGAGGGCCTTGATTACTCTTTAACTGACAGCCAATTGCGTCTAAATAAGCGTTACGGATACGATTAGCATAGCGGCCTACCGTCGCGCCGAGGTAAGCCTCCTGCTCGAGATAGCGCTCAGGGGAGCCGCAACTAAGCAGCGCTTCGCGTAACGCGCCATCCGCCATGGGGATCTGTGCGCTGAGCCAAGTGACCCCCCAATCCATAAAACGTACAACCATTCCCCGGGCGTTGCGAAGCTCAGAGATACGGTAGGGCTGGCCATCGGGGGCGAGTGTCTCGGTGGTTAACATGGGCTAGCTCCTTGTGAAGCGTGACACAGATAGTAAGTCTCTTTGATCCCAGTGGCGGCAAAATAGTGATCCGCCATGGCGGCTTTCACCGCAGCAACACGTTCTGTCGGCAGTAGCGCCACGACGCAGCCACCGAAGCCTCCTCCGGTCATTCGCGCGCCGCCTTCTTCACCTATCGCAGCCTGAAGTAATTCAACCAGACGGTCTATCTGCGGGACGGTGATCGCAAAGTCGTCGCGCATTGAAATATGGGACTCTGCCATCAATTGCCCCATACGCACGAGGTCACCGCGGTTGAGGGCTTGAGTGGCTTCAAGCGTACGTTGGTTCTCTGTCAGAATATGGCGTACCCGCTTGGCCACGGTTGGTTCCATCTCGGCTTCGCGCGCGGTAAACGCGTCTAAAGAAACTGCCCGTAACGACGACTGGCCAAAAAATTCAGCGCCGGCCTGACATTGCTCGCGTCGTAGGTTGTACTCGCTACCGACTAACGTGCGGCGAAAATTCGAGTTAACGATCAGAACCGCGACATCGTCAGGCATGGAAACAGGTTGTGTCTCAAGCGACTGGCAATCGAGCAATAGGGCATGATCGGCTTTACCCATCGCCGAAATCATCTGATCCATAATACCGCAGTTACAGCCGACAAATTGGTTCTCGGCAGCCTGGCCATTAAGGGCAATTTCTACGGGGCTTATCGGTAACTCATAGAGTTGCTGTATTGCAGTTCCTATCGCGACTTCCAAGGACGCGGACGAGCTTAAGCCAGCGCCCTGTGGCACGTCGCCGCTAATCACCATATCTATTCCCTGAAACTGGTCATTGATTTGGCGCAAATGTTTCACGACTCCACGCAGATAATTCGCCCACATCGCTGAGTCACGAAACACGATCGGTTCCTCTAAGGAGAACTCGTCTTGTTGGTCATCATAGTCGGCGGCAATCACACGTACCTGATTGTCTTGACGCTTGGCGCAGCTAATGACCGTTTGGTAATCGATGGCACAGGGAAGGACAAAGCCCTGATTATAATCGGTATGCTCACCAATAAGATTGACGCGCCCAGGCGCTTGAAAAAAATGACTCGGCGCGTAACCAAAGTGCTGAATGAAACGCTGTTCGCAGCGCTGTTTGAGTTCTATGATCATGATTGAGTCTCTCGGAAATGACGGTCGCTGACGGAACGAAGTCGTTCTGCGGCTTGCTCTGGGGTTAAATCGCGCTGTACCTCGGCGAGCATCTCGTAGCCGACCATAAATTTACGGACGGTCGCTGAACGCAGGAGGGGCGGGTAAAAGTGCGCATGCAATTGCCAAGGGGTAGCATCAGCATCAGTGAATGGCGCACCGTGCCAGCCCATAGAATAGGGGAATGAGCAGTGAAATAAATTATCGTATCGGCTGGTGAGTTGCTTGAGTGCGAGGGCCAGATCATCGCGTTGTTCGGTATCTAATTCCGTTAAGCGCGCGACTTTCGCTTTAGGCAGCAACAGGGTTTCGAAGGGCCATACTGCCCACCACGGGACGATAGCTATCCAATGCTCTGTCTCGACGACAACGCGTATTTTTTTCTGCTGCTCATGTAACGCGTAGTCCCACAGTAGTGGGCGGTGGTGTCGCTGATAATAGTCGCGCTGTAGGCGATCTTCCGTAGCGACTTGGTTGGGAATAAAACTATTCGCCCAGACTTGACCGTGCGGATGAGGGTTGGAACAGCCCATCGCGGCACCCTTATTTTCAAAGATTTGAACCCAAGGATATGTTTTACCGAGTTCCCCTAGTTGTTCTTGCCATACATTAATCACCGAGACTATCTGCGACACGCTTAATTCGGGAAGTGTTTTACTATGGTCGGGTGAGAAACAAATGACACGACTCATGCCACGAACGCTCTCTAACTGAAACAGCTCGTCATCATTCGGTTCGGTCAAGGGTGTATCAGGGAGTAGAGCGGAGAAATCATTAGTGAAGACGAATGGGGAGGAATAGCGTGGATTTACCTCACCATTAATACGAGTGTTACCTGGACAGAGATAGCATTCAGGATCATGCTCAGGGAGCTGTTGTGGAGCTAGCGTCTCTTCAGCCCCTTGCCAGGGTCTTTTCGCGCGGTGCGGAGACACTAGGACCCATTCACCCGTCAGGGGGTTGAATCGGCGATGGGGATGTTCGGTCGGATCAAACGTTTCCATAATATTCTCATAACTATGACGCGATTATGAGTAGAGCGTAGCAGATTGACGCGCTTTTTTTTGTGATCGAGATTGAATTTATGGAAGCGTTTACACTAAATATCTCAGTGTCTAGCGAGCTTTTTAACTTAATAAGACTAGATTAGTGTAACCGATTACATTTGAGTGAGAGCGTCGACTTATTACTTACGTATTTATCGTTTACGTGAGTGCGGTTATTCCCCCCACCGTATCTGAGGGGGAAATAGATTATGGGTGAATTAGGTCAACGTCTCTTGGACATAGCGATAACCGCCTTCTGGGCGCGAGACAAATTGTAACCGGTGAGTGATACAGTCTGGCGCATCTTCGGCGTGATGCGAAACGAACAATAACTGTGTATTACCCTGCTCAATGAGCCGCGAAACGAACTGCTTAATCAGCTGTCGATTTAGGGCATCTAATCCTTGCAGTGGCTCGTCGAGGATCAGCAGGCGCGGATGCTTCACTAACGCGCGGACGATAAGGACTAAGCGTTGTTGCCCCCAAGAAAGGTCATGGAAGGGGAGGTGAGCGCTCTCTTCTGATAGACCAATTAAGGCTAACCATCGATCGGCTAATGCCTGCAGATGGTCGCCTGGGACTTGATAAAGGCCAATCGAGTCAAAAAAACCGGATAAGACGACGGTACGAACGGAGGCGCTGACGCGGTACTCCAAATGCAAGCTACTGCTGACATAGCCGATATGCTTTTTGATATCCCATAAGGTTTCACCACTTCCCCGGCGAATACCAAATAAAGTCAGATCATTGCTGTAGCCCTGTGGATGATCACCCGTAACTAAGCTGAGTAACGTCGATTTTCCTGCACCATTTGGCCCGGTGATTTGCCAATGCTCTTGCGGCTTTACCTGCCATGTCAGGTTATCGATAATCACATTGTCATCCCACGACACGCGACCCGCTCGTAAGCGAATCAATGGGGTATCGCTGCAGGGCGGTTCCTCGGCCATCGGCTTATCGCTTTCCGGAAGCTGGATTTCGGCGAGCTGTTCAAGGTGTTGCAGCTGCGCCACAACATTATCCGCAAGAAGCTGTTGACGAGAGGCTAAAGGCTGCAGTTTCCCCTCGAGTAACAGACCGACGTGATCGACAAAAGGCGGAATATCTTCAAAACGATTCAGGACAAAGACGAGGGTCAGCCCTTGCTGCTGTAACTCGTGTAGAAGATGTTGTAATGCCGCACGGGAGGCCACATCTAGGCCGTCGAAGGGCTCATCGAGGATCAAAAGATCCGGTTGCGACATCAGGGCTTGGCATAATAATGTCTTACGCGTTTCACCGGTCGATAAGACTTTAAAGGGGCGGTCAAGTAGCGACTCAATACCAAAGCGCACGGCGAGTGCCACACAGCGTTCTTGGTCCACCACGGATCCCTGAATAACCTCGCGGGTTAACTTACCGTCGCTATTTTCGCCTTCGCTAAATAAATCGCTATTATTACGTTGCCACTCCTGGTTGATAAAAGCAGATAGCTGCTCAAAAGAGAGCCGTGTCGGCGTCTCAAACTGGCCGTTCACTGTTCCGGTAGCATGCGGTAATTCACCGCTCAGCGCGAGAGCGAGGGAGGATTTACCGCTGCCGTTACTACCGACTAATGCGACACTTTTGCCTGCAGATAGATAGAAATCATCGATATGGAGTGACCAGTGTTCCCCACGATGAAATATACATTGCGAAATATGCAATACTGTCATGTTGCGTCCCAGGTTGTGCATTTACTCCAGTTGTAACGTTCAGCAGTAGCCTTGTCAATATTTCGCAGGAGGTCGCGGCCGGCGGGAAGGCACAAAAAGCGGTATCTTCCTGCCGATAGTCTCGCTAAAATGAGGGTTTTTACGCCGAAGGGATCTGACTATGCTAGAACTTCTGAAAAGTTTGCTAATGGCGATCATCATGGTACCTGTACTGATGGCCGTTATTTTGGGGCTAATTTGGGGACTGGGTGAGTTGTTTAACCTAATCTCTGGAACGAAGAACGAAAAAAATTCCGCATGATATCGTGCCTATGCCTTAGGGCATAGGCGACTGACTTATAGCAATCTTTCCTCAATAAACTTCGCGATAGATGGTTGTTCATTACTTCCTATCACTACTTGGCAACGGTCTTTTATCGCTTGTTTCGCTTCTCCCATCGCGACGCCTATACCTGCAAGCTCTAACATACTCAGATCATTATCGTTATCGCCAAACGCGACGACTTGATCCATCGAAAGGTGCTGCGCGTTGACCCATTCAGCCAGTCGTTTACCCTTACTATTCCCACGCTTGGCAATATCGATTTGGTCTTTCCACGACCATTCGCACACGACCTCGGCGAGCGCCTCTACATGGTCGGCGAAAGCATGTAATTGTGGCAGGTCGGAATGGGCTAGAGCAAATTTCCATAAAGGCTCACCGCTTTCAACTAACGACAGTAGATCATTGACTTGACGAAATACCGGGCGTAATTCGCTAGGGTATTGTTCGGCCCATGCTTGCGTGCGAATAACGTGGGGAGTGGGTTGCTCGTAATACATCGCCTCACCGGCATACAACAATCCCTTAATTTTTGCTTGGCGTAGGGATTCGATCACAATCTCGGTATCTTTAGCGGGCAGTGGATCACTATTAATCACTGAATGTTTCTGATAGTCATAAGAATACGTTCCGTTACAACAAATTGCCGGATCAGTGAGCTGTAAGGTCTGATAAATTGGGTGAATTGCGCTATGGTGACGGCCAGTGACAATTAAAACGTGGTAGCCTGCGGCTTTGGCGCGCGTAATAGCGTTGATTGATTCGGGTAACAGCTGTTTTTGACTCGTCAACAGGGTCCCATCTAAATCTAATGCGATAACTCGATAATCCATAATAACGTCACCTAAGTTTACGATGTACGAAAAGTCTACACCCGAAAGCGGTAACCTACCAAATCCAGCACAAAATCACTGTTACAATTGTAGAAGTAGTGCAAACTAGATCTTACTGAAAGTTAAGGAGAGCGCATGAAACAAGTTATCTATACAGCGAGCCCAGACAGTGAAGAAATTCATGTATGGCAATTATCTGAACAAGGTGCGTTGACCTTACTGCAGACGGTAAATACCCCCGGACAACCGCAGCCGTTAGCCATCAACCCTCGTCAGCAAGTGTTATATGCGGGTGTAAAACCTGAGTTCCGCGTTGCCGCTTGGAAAATAGGGCCAACCGGAACGCTGACGTGGTTGGATGAGGCTAGTTTACCGGGGAGTGCGACCTATCTTGCGACTGATCGCGAAGGCGAAGCGCTGTACATCGGCTATTATCACGATGGTTTCGTCAGCTACGGCCCCTTAGACGCGGAAGGCCGTCCCAGTGAGCCTACACAGATCATCCGTGGGCTGGATGGCTGTCACTCTGCCAATATCAATTTAGCGAACAATCAGCTGTATGTTCCTGCTCTGAAGCAAGATCGTATCTGCGTTTACCCTTTACGCGCCGATAAGAGCCTGGAGGAGGACAACGCAACACAAATCGCCTCCGCTGCGGGCGCAGGTCCTCGTCATATGGCTTTCCATCCACAGGGTCATTTCGCTTACACCATCGATGAATTAGATAGTACGGTCATGGTTATTGCGCTGGGCGAAAATGGGGATCAGGTCGTACAAACGTTAAACACTCAACCGGATGACTTTACCGGTACGCCTTGGGCGGCAGATATCCATCTGACCTCCAATGGGAAGTTTCTCTACACCTGTGACCGCACCAGCAGTCTATTGACGATCTTCTCTGTTTCAGAGTCTGGCGATGCGTTGACGCTGGTCGGTTATCATCCGACCGAAACCCAACCTCGCGGGTTTACACTAGACAAAACGGGGCGCTATTTACTGGCTACTGGCCAAAAATCGCATCACGTCGCCGTTTACCGGATCGATGAGCATAGTGGTCGTCTTACCGACTTACAGCGTTATCCGGCTGGAAAGGGTCCTATGTGGGCGATAGCTCATACTCCCGAGTAATATTTTAGGCCGCGTTAAGCGGCCTAAGTTTTACTCTTCTTAGCGGTAGACGGCGGTTAGCGTCGCACTAGCTAGCTGGTGAAAATGGACGTTAAACCCCACCATCGCACCACTTGATTCAGCGTCGACCTCTAAACGCTCAACATCCAGAGCATGTAAGGTGAAAACATAGCGATGTGACTCACCTGCCGGCGGGGCCGCTCCCCCATATCCACATTGACCAAAATCGGTACGTGTCTGAATAGCTTGCTTGGGCAGTCGATCGGGCAGAGTGCCTGCACCCTGTACTAATTCAGTTGTCGTGACGGGAATATTCGCGACCACCCAGTGCCACCAGCCTGAGCCAGTTGGCGCATCGGGATCGAAGCAGGTGACGACTAGGCTTTTCGTCCCCTCTGGGAGTCCCGACCATGCGAGATGGGGAGACAGGTTATCACCGTGATACCCCATACCATTGAAGACATGGCGCTCGGGTAATTTTTGTCCGTCCGTAAAGTCTTGGCTACTCAATATCATTATCGGCTCCTCTTTAAGTGATTAGGCTTAATGATGTCTGTTACTCGGCAAGAAAAAGCGCCTCTTGTCCCACGGCTTCAGTGATCACTGCGATAAGTCGTGCGAGTTGATGTTCAGCGATGATATACGGTGGCATCAAGTAAATCAGCTTACCAAAAGGCCTGATCCAGACGCCAGATTTTACGAAGAATGCCTGGATCTCAGCCATCGCGACAGGATGATGACATTCGACGACACCTATAGCACCAAGCACCCGCACATCTTTAACATTAGGATAGTCGATGAGCGGTGCAAGGCCTGCCTTTAGTTGCTGCTCGACCGCCTGTACCTGTTGTTGCCATTTTCCTTCCGCTAAGATGCGCAGGCTCTCAGTGGCGACCGCACAGGCGAGGGGATTCCCCATAAATGTCGGCCCATGCATAAAACATCCCGCTGGACTACGGCTGATGCCCTCAGCAACGCGATCGGTGGTTATCGTCGCGGCAAGAGTGAGGGTTCCGCCGGTAAGCCCTTTCCCGACACATAAAATATCGGGAGAGATCTCAGCATGTTCGCAGGCAAACATCTTACCGGTACGTCCGAAGCCCGTGGCAATCTCATCGGCGATTAGTAGCACATCGTACTGGTCACACAGCTCACGCACGCGCTTCAATAACTGGGGATGATAAAAGCGCATCCCGCCAGCGCCTTGTACGATAGGCTCTAGGATTACGGCCGCCAGTGACGCGTGATGCTCGGCAAACGCTGCGCGCAGGGCATCAGCCTCGCTCTCCTCCCATACGTCTTCAAATCGACACTTTGGCATTGGGACAAATAGATGCTCAGGGAGATAGCCTTTCCAAAGTGAATGCATTGAGTTATCAGGATCGCAAACGGACATTGCGGCGTAAGTATCGCCGTGGTAACCCCCGCGCAGGGTTAAAAACTGCTGCTTAGTCTGTGTATGACCACTCCAGTATTGCACGGCCATTTTCATCGCGACCTCAACCGACACCGATCCCGAATCTGCTAAGAAAATTTTAGTTAAGCCCGGCGGAACAATGTCCAAGAGCGCTCTACCCAGCGTGACCGCTGGATTATGTGTCAACCCGCCAAACATCACATGCGATACCTTTGCTATCTGGTCGGTCAGCGCTTGGTTGAGCCGCGGGTGGTTATAGCCATGAATAGCGGCCCACCACGATGACATCCCTTCGATCAATGTCTGTCCGTCCGCAAGGGTAATACAGCAATCTTGGGCAGAAGCCACTGGGTAGCAGGGGAGGGGATCGAGCATGGAGGTATAAGGATGCCAGAGATGTTGACGATCGAATTCGCTGTCTTCTGTCGGGAACATATTTGTTGTAAACTATTTTGGAAAAATTTAGTTTACAAGTATAACCACAATAACAGAATGTTTAAAGTTACGGAGCAAGCCATGTCACAACGTTGGACTCGTCAGCAAGTTACTGAACTGTTTGAGATGCCATTTCTAGAATTGATGTTTAAGGCGCAACAGATCCACCGTGAAAATTTCGATCCTGCGAAAGTTCAAGTCAGTACTTTACTCTCCATCAAAACGGGCGCATGTCCCGAAGACTGTAAGTATTGCCCGCAAAGTGCGCGTTATAAGACAGGCTTAGAATCTGAAAAACTTATGGAAGTCGAAGAGGTACTGACTTCAGCGCGTAAAGCGAAAGCGGCAGGCTCCGGGCGTTTCTGTATGGGAGCCGCATGGAAAAACCCTCATGCGCGTGACATGCCTTATTTGAAAAAAATGGTCGAAGGCGTGAAAGCGATGGGTCTCGAGACTTGCATGACGCTAGGAACGCTTTCTACGGACCAAGCTGATGAGCTGGCTGATGCAGGGCTTGACTACTACAACCATAACCTCGATACCTCACCCGAGTTTTATGGAAACATTATTACCACCCGTAGCTATCAAGAACGCTTAGATACCCTCTCTAATGTGCGTGGCGCTGGGATCAAGGTGTGTTCAGGCGGTATCGTTGGGTTAGGGGAGACCATCGATGACCGAGCGGGTTTATTAATGCAATTAGCCAACCTTCCCGTTCCGCCAGAAAGTGTACCAGTGAATATGCTCGTGAAAGTAAAGGGCACGCCACTGGCCGACAACGACGATGTTGATCCATTCGATTTTATTCGTACTATCGCCGTGGCGCGCGTATTGATGCCTAGCTCTTATGTTCGTCTCTCTGCAGGTCGTGAACAAATGAGTGAGCAGACCCAAGCTATGTGTTTTATGGCGGGCGCTAACTCAATTTTCTATGGCTGCAAACTATTGACTACCGAAAACCCTGAAGAAGATAGCGATGTGCAGCTGTTCCGCAAACTCGGTTTGAAACCTGCTCATGCGCATACCGAACTCGGTGTTGAGTCTCAGTCAGAGCTATTACATCAGCAACTTGAAAATGCTGACACCACGCTTTTTTATAACGCGGCTGTCTAATGTCTTGGCAACAGCGAATCGAACAGGTTCTACACCAACGCCAGCAGCAAGGATTGCTGCGGCGTAGGTCGGCGGTAACGCTATCCCCTCAGGCGCGTTTAACCCATGGTGACCAGCTCTTCACCCATTTCTCAAGTAACGATTATTTGGGGCTGAGCCAGCATCCGGCAGTCATCGAGGCATGGTGCAGCGGTGCACGGAAGTGGGGCACTGGCGCGGGCGCTTCCGGCCATGTTACCGGCTACTCACCTAGCCACGAGCAACTCGAACAGACGTTGGCACAATGGCTCGATTTTCCACGAGCGTTACTGTTCAGTTCGGGATTTGCCGCTAACCAAGCATTAGTATTTGCCTTAGCTGAGTCTAGCGATACGCTGATTGCCGATAAACTCATGCATGCCTCGCTTCAGGAAGCGGCAGCCTTATCGCCTGCCCGTTACCGACGTTTTCCGCACAATTCCCTGACAGGCTTAGTGCGTCAGCTAGCCGCGACTGAGAGCGAAAATCGCTTAGTGATCACCGAAGGCGTTTTTAGTATGGATGGCGATCAGGCACCGTTGGCGGCGATCAGCGAGCATTGTCGTGCACACCAAGCTTGGCTAATGGTCGACGACGCCCACGGTATTGGGGTGATCGGTGAGGAGGGACGGGGGAGCTGCGCTCAGCAGCAGGTTAAACCAGACATTCTCGTGGTGACCTTTGGTAAGGCTCTCGGGGTCAGCGGGGCTGCGGTCTTATGTTCCGCCGAGGTGGCGGAGTACTTAGAACAACAGGCGCGACATCTTATCTACAGTACCGCGTTGCCCGCCGCTCAAGCTGACGCGGTGTTGGCGAGCATCGCTATCGTGCGCCAACAGCCCGAGTATCGCCAACGACTCTCTGGGAATATCACGTTATTCCGCCAACAATGCCTACATCATGGTATTGCGCTGACTGATTCACAGACGGCTATCCAACCCGTTATTATTGGGGATAACCACCAGGCACTGGCGGTCGCCGATAAGCTCAAGAGTGCGGGGCATTGGATACAGGCGATTCGCCCGCCTACCGTTCCACCGGGAAGCGCTCGGTTAAGAATTACGCTAAGTGCCGCACATAGCGAACGTCAGATCGCAGAGCTGGTTGAGGCATTACGCCATGCCTTATAAATCTACATCAGTGATCGATAAAAAGGCTATCGCGCAGGCTTTTAGCCGCGCGGCGAAGGGGTATGATCAGTTTGCCGATTTCCAGCGTCGGGTCGGCCAGCAGCTGCTCAGCCAATGTGACTGGCAAATCCCGGGCCAGCTCGTTGATGCCGGAGCTGGCTCGGGGTGGTTCAGCCGTATCTTTCGGGAACAAGGACACAGTGTGACGGCCTTTGACCTCTCGATAGGCATGTTACAACAGGCCGCCGCCCACCATGCCGCCGATCACTATGTGCAGGGTGATTTAGAGGCATTCCCTTTCGCGGCGCAAAGTATCGATTACCTGTGGAGTAATTTAGCCTTGCAGTGGTGCAGCGATTTTGCGGTGACCGTTAACCAGTTACAGCAAGCGCTCAAACCCGAAGGCAGACTTGCGATCTCCACGCTCGCGGCCGGATCGCTCCCTGAACTTGACGATGTCTGGCAGCAAGTGGGCCGCCGTGCGCCAGTTAACCAGTGGGAGAACGCAGATTCACTCGTGAAAACGGCTGAATCGCTCGGCCTCTATGCATGGCAAGCGCCGGTGGTCTGTTACTTTACGACCCCGCTCGCCGCGCTCTGGTCTCTAAAAGGGATCGGCGCCTCACACCTCCATGCTGGGCGGCAAGCGGGCCTAGGCGGTCGGCGGTTTTTCGAACAGCTCCCGCAGTATTGGCCACGGGATGAGCAAGGGTATCGTTTAACTTATCAAATTGTTTTTGGAGTCACACGATGAGTAAGACCTATTTTTTGACGGGAACCGACACAGATGTTGGTAAAACTCTAGTTTCGGCGGGATTACTGCAAGCAGCCGGCAGAGCGGGGTATAAAACGGCGGGATACAAACCGGTAGCCTCGGGGTCGGAAATAACCGCGCAAGGGCTACGCAATCGTGATGCGTTGACCCTGCAACGTTACAGTAACGTAAGTCTTCCCTACGCATCGGTTAACCCACTGACTTTCGAGCAACCGACGTCTCCGCATATCGCCAGCCAACGGGAGGGGCATCCTATACGTTTTTCTTTGCTCGACACCGGCTTGGCGCACCTACAAGCGCAGGCAGATTGGGTGCTGGTAGAAGGAGCAGGGGGGTGGTACACGCCGCTCACCTCGCAACAACACTATGGCGATTGGGTCACCGCGCAGGGTCTTCCGGTAATACTGGTCGTTGGGATGAAATTGGGCTGCATCAATCATGCACTACTGACCCAAACAGCCATCGCAAATGCTGGGCTTGATCTGGTCGGCTGGGTAGCAAATAGTCTCAGCGCAATGCCCCATGAATATGAGGCCTATCGGAATTACCTCACAGAACATATCGCCGCGCCCCTCTTAGGCGAAGTGCCTTTCCTACAGGATGCCAGCCAGCTTGATGACGTTGGCCACTACCTTACACTGCCTTAGGAAATCTCGGCTTTTCTGCCCACCTCTCTTTACCGCCGAACTCAGCAAGATCGGCGGCCGTTCCCTTCATCACGCTACGCCCATGGTGCAGCAGCGTGAAGTTATCGGCGACGCGGCTGACAAACGCTAGGTTATTATCCATCAGCAGCACGCTTATCTGATAGTCGCGAGTTAAGGCACTCACAATTGCAACCAGCTGATCTTCTTCCTGAGGGGAGAGGCCTTCTGACGGTTCGTCTAATAACACGAGTTTAGGGTGGGTAATTACGGCTCTCGCCAGCGCGAGTTGACACTGTAGTCCCTTATCTAAGGTGCCACTACGTTGGTGACGGCGAGCGAGCAGCGCCGGGAAAAGCTCACAGATTATCGGAGAATAAGCCGCTGGCGAGGCATTGGACTGCCCAGCCTTAAGCGCGATCAGGAGGTTATCCTCAACAGTGAGTTGCGAGAAGAGAGGATGACCTTGTGCGACATAACTTATCCCCAACTCAGTGCGCTGTTGGCAAGGCAGCGAGACAAGACTACAGGGAAGCGTGTTTTTTGGCTGCCAGGTCATCTCACCACTCATAATCGGCAGGAAACCGAGAATGCAGTGGAAAAGCGTTGTTTTCCCCGTCCCCTGCTGGCCAACAATGGCGGAGCAGCTACTTTGCATCACTTCAAGATTGATATCCCACAGCGTGTGCTGAGTATCATAAGCCTGATTAATCTCTCTAAGTTGCAGCATGGTCGGGTTCTCTCCCATTCATTAGCGAGCTATGTAATAAAGTTGTTAAGCAAAAAGCGCGCCACATTGCAGATAAACTCATTATGAACGTGCGAACCCTCGCCGAGTATTCGATGAGCCGACGAGAGGTAAGGCGTGAGCAAAAAGGACAATTATTTCTTATGTCGGGGATTGACTTTCGCCGTTATCGCAAGCGAATAACAAGATTTCACTAAATCTAAAAAAGTGCCATTTCCTAAAAAAAATTTTTTTTTTGGCGCTTGTCATCTTTCTGAAAAATTATACACAGCCCAGCATTACTGGCCTGCTGTGAGTTATCCACCATTCCTGTGGATAACCATGTGCATTACCCTCTGAAAACAGGGGCAAGGCGATGAATGATGCGGGTTGGCATCGGAGTGGTTGTAAACTACACTTATTTTTATATAAATTTAAAATCAATAAGTTACGCAAAAGCAATAGCCTCAATAGCGGCAAATGCCGTCGTTCTCGAACTTTGCGACTAAGGCTTGACAAAAATAAAAAACCCTCAGGTTACGGTGGATAACCTAAAATAAATATTGACTCCCTAACTTTGGCTAAATGGCCACCTGGTCGGTGAACGAAATGGGTCATTAACTGGATGTTTATCCAGTTAATGCGTGAACTTTTGAGAGCTAAGTAGTAAAATTGTTGCACATCCTGAAACTGACAACCGGAATTAATGATTATGAGTAAAGTTTTTACCTTACACTCGGAATTTAAACCTTCTGGTGATCAGCCCGAAGCGATAAAAAAATTAGAAGAAGGGCTAGAAGATGGACTGGCTCATCAAACCCTATTGGGGGTAACCGGATCGGGAAAAACCTTCACTATTGCTAACGTCATCGCAGACTCTAATCGTCCAACGATGATTATGGCGCCAAACAAAACGTTAGCCGCACAGCTCTATGGCGAAATGAAAGCGTTTTTCCCGGAAAATGCCGTCGAATACTTTGTCTCCTATTACGACTACTATCAGCCCGAGGCCTATGTGCCTAGCTCCGATACGTTTATCGAAAAAGACGCTTCCGTTAACGAACATATTGAACAGATGCGGCTCTCTGCCACCAAAGCCTTGCTTGAGCGTAAAGACGTGATCGTGGTGGCCTCAGTCTCGGCGATTTACGGATTGGGCGATCCGGATGCCTATCTAAAAATGATGTTGCACCTCACGCGAGGAATGATCATCGATCAGCGGAGTATTCTGCGTCGACTCTCCGAGCTGCAATACGCTCGCAATGATCAAGCCTTTCAGCGCGCGACCTTTCGTGTCAGGGGGGATGTCATCGATATCTTCCCCGCAGAATCTGATGATTTAGCGCTACGCATCGAATTATTCGATGAAGAAGTCGAACGGCTGTCATTGTTCGACCCATTGACCGGTCAGATCGAACAGTCGGTGGCGCGATTTACTATCTATCCAAAAACGCACTATGTCACGCCGCGTGAACGGATCTTACAAGCGATGGAAGAGATCAAGGTCGAGCTTGCGGATCGTAAAAAAGTCTTGCTCGACAATAATAAGCTTCTCGAAGAGCAGCGGATCACACAGCGTACGCAGTTTGACCTCGAAATGATGAACGAACTAGGGTATTGCTCTGGTATCGAAAACTACTCGCGCTACCTCTCTGGACGTGGTCCCGGACAAGCGCCGCCGACACTCTTTGACTACCTCCCCGCTGACGGACTATTGGTCGTTGACGAGTCCCACGTGACTATCCCGCAAATCGGTGGCATGTACAAAGGCGACCGTGCCCGTAAAGAAAACTTGGTCGAATATGGCTTCCGTCTCCCCTCTGCATTGGATAACCGGCCAATGAAGTTTGAGGAATTTGAAGCACTCGCTCCGCAAACGATCTATGTGTCTGCGACCCCAGGTAAGTACGAGTTGGAGAAGTCCGGCGACGAAGTGATCGATCAGGTGGTACGTCCTACTGGGCTGTTGGATCCGCTACTCGAAATTCGACCCGTCGCGACACAGGTTGATGATCTGCTCTCTGAGATTCGTCAACGTGTCGAGATCAACGAGCGTGTACTGGTGACCGTATTGACCAAACGGATGGCCGAAGACCTGACGGAATATCTCGAAGAACACGGGGAAAAAGTTCGTTATCTTCACTCGGATATCGACACCGTAGAGCGTATGGAAATCATCCGTGACTTGCGCTTAGGTAAATTCGACGTGCTGGTCGGGATTAACTTACTTCGCGAAGGCCTCGATATGCCTGAGGTATCGCTAGTCGCCATCTTGGATGCAGATAAAGAAGGCTTCCTACGTTCCGATCGCTCGCTCATTCAAACCATAGGGCGTGCGGCACGTAACGTCAGTGGTAAGGCTATCCTCTATGCCGATAGAATTACGCCTTCAATGGCGAGGGCGATTGAGGAAACTGAGCGTCGGCGTGAGAAACAAGAAGCGTGGAATAAAGAGCACGGTATTACGCCTACCAAGTTAAATAAGAAAATAACCGATATCCTTGAGATAGGCGGTTCAACAGGGTCTGGTAAGAAATCCCAACAATCTAAGGGGGATGTGGAACTCAAAGCGGCGCAAACCGCGGTAGAGTATTCGCTGATGACAGCACCAGAGCTGCAGAAGAAGATTGCAGAGTACGAACGTACGATGCAAAAGCATGCGCAAAACTTGGAGTTCGAAGAAGCTGCGCGTTTGCGTGATGAGCTACATCAACTACGAGATCTTTTACTGGTAGCGATGTAATTCATGTGGGATAGCACGAATTCGTGATGCTTTCGTGCTATCGCCTTCTCAGTGTAAAGCTTGGAAGGCATCTTCCAGGGCTTGGCGTAACAATCTGCGGTCGTGCCGATAGCCAATGTCGCTGGCATCTAGAGGGCGCTGGATCCGTAATCGCTGTGTAATACCGCGACTATCGCTCTGTGGGCCTAAAATCACCCCATCAATCACGCGGCGACTAATTTCTTTTTCGATAAGGGTCAGTTTTTCAGCCACCGATAAATGGCCCGCCGGGCTATGCTCAATCCCGAGGTTATCCACAAACAGCATTTTGGCCGGAGTCCGGCGTAAGGCTTGGCTAATCTCCTCGACGAGGATAACGGGCATAATGCTGGTATAGAAGCTTCCTGGCCCGAGAATAATGAGATCGGCGTCGAGAATCGCTTCTATTGCTTCGCGCGTGGCTTTCACCGGGGTGGAGAGTGCCAGACTGGTTGGCCACTCCTGCATCGCGTCGATCTCTGTTTCACCGTGAATCAAGGTACCTTGCGTGTCGGTGGCGACCAAATCGACCGGCTGTTCTGACATCGGGATCAAGAAGGCATCGACCTTGAGGACATTACGGATAAGATTGATCGCTTCGAGAGGACGAACGCTTAGGCTGTCGAGCGCGCGGAGCATTAAATTACCCAAGTTATGGCCGGCAAGCTCGCCATGACCGGAGAAGCGGTATTCGAACATGGCTGACGCGACGCTGGGCTGAGTAATCAATTGATTGAGGCAGTTACGCGTATCGCCCCACGCGATCCCGCCTTCTGAGCGGCGTATTCGACCCGTTGACCCGCCGTTGTCGGTGGTTGTGACAATTCCGGTTAATCGTGAGCCGAGGGAAGAGAGCGAGGACATAACGCGTCCTAAACCATGTCCGCCGCCAATGGCAACGACGCGATCTAAATCTGCTAAGGTACGGTTCATTTGCGGCGGCTTCCTTTACGGTATTCATCATCATTGTGCGAGCACGACGGATATTATCTGCTGTTCTCTCAATCTTGCCTATTACAATTTGAAAAATGTCTGAGAAATCCTGGCCTATACATGACACTCCCTCGTATTCAGGCTAGGATAAAGTCAACGCCAAATTTTTCATTACAGCGTGTTTGAGGTGGGTGAACGTCTTCCTGAGCGCGACGACCGACGAGGTATTCAATTGTTACCCTTAACCGATACCTATCAACGTAAATTTTACTACTTGCGACTCTCAATCACTGATGTCTGTAATTTTCGCTGTACCTACTGTTTGCCGAATGGCTACCAGCGCAATAAAGACCGCGCCTCTTTTCTCTCCGTTAATGAACTCGAACGTGTCGCGAAGGCCTTCGGGCAACTGGGGACGACAAAGATCCGCCTGACCGGCGGTGAGCCGTCTATGCGTCGTGATTTCAGCGATATCATCGCGGCCATTCATCAGCAGCCGACGATCAAACAGATTGCGATGACGACCAACGGTTACCGCCTAGCGAAAGAAGCCTCCCATTGGCGTGCGGCAGGTCTAGGGGCGGTAAACGTGAGCCTAGATAGCCTCGATGCGCGCCAGTTTCATCAAATCACCGGACAGAATAAATTTAGTGACGTTATGGCCGGCATCGACGCTTGCCTTGAGGCGGGATTTCCGGTGGTGAAAATAAATGTCGTATTAATGAAGCATATTACGCAACAGCTGGCGGCATTTCTTGCTTGGATTAAACACCGCCCACTTCAACTACGTTTTATCGAGTTGATGGAGACGGGGGAGGGAAGCGATTATTTCGCACAGCATCACCTTTCAGGCGAAAACTTACGTCGCCAATTATTACAGCAAGGGTGGCAGTTGGCGCAAAGAGAACCCGATGCGGGCCCGGCACAGATATTCACCCATCCCGATTATCAGGGACAGATCGGCCTGATCATGCCTTACGACAAAAACTTCTGTGATAGCTGTAATCGGTTACGCGTCTCGGCGCTGGGTAAGTTGCATCTGTGCTTATTTGGTGAGCAGGGGATCGAACTACGTGATCTGCTGCAATCAGAGGCACAGCAAGCGTCCTTACAAGCGCGCATTCAATCGAGTTTGGTGCAAAAAAAACAGACCCATTTCCTCCATCAAGGGATCACTGGCATGGCGAGCAGTCTCTCCTACATTGGTGGTTAACACGAGGATTAAGGAAAAGAGATGGACGTTCAACAAGACCGTACAACGTCACTAAATATTGCTATCGTGACGGTATCCAATCACCGCACGTCCGCGAACGATACCTCGGGTGACTATCTGCAGCAGGCTGTTGAGCTTGCAGGCCATAGCGTTGTCGAGCGAGCGATTTGTCCCGATAATCGCTATGCGCTGCGAGCGAATGTCTCACACGCCATCGCCAGTCACCATATTCAAGTGGTATTGATTAATGGTGGCACGGGCTTTCATCAGCAGAACACCACCCCAGAAGCCATTATTCCGCTTTTCGATAAAGAGATTGAGGGGTTTGGTGAGTTATTTAGGATGCTCTCCTTCGAGCAGATCCAGCAGGCTACCTTGCAATCTCGGGCGGTGGCAGGGTTGGCGAACCAGACCGTCATTTTTGCGTTCCCAGGGTCTACCTCTGCCTGCCAATTGGCGTGGGAGCAGATCATCGATGCACAATTAGACGTCACCACTAAGCCTTGTAATTTTGTCTCACAACTTAAGAAGCTTCTTTAATGACTCAACTTTCTCATCTTAACGGGGCCGACGAAGCCAATATGGTGGATGTCTCAGAAAAGCCCATAACCGTTCGTCAAGCGCGTGCAGAGGCCTACCTGTCATTAAGCGATCATACTCGTGAACTGATCTGCGCGGGGAAACATCCGAAAGGCGACGTGTTTGCGGTGGCCCGTATCGCCGGTATTCAAGCCGCTAAGAAAACGTGGGATCTAATCCCTCTGTGTCATCCCTTGCTGCTCAGTAAAGTTGAAGTGACACTCACACCGCTCAGTCACCCGAGCCGCATTCATATCGAGACACTCTGTCGACTTAGCGGCCAAACCGGCGTGGAAATGGAAGCGTTAACGGCAGCCTCAGTCGCGGCACTGACCCTCTATGACATGTGTAAAGCGGTGCAAAAGGATATGGTTATTGAATGTATCCGCTTAGTCGAAAAACGCGGCGGTAAATCGGGTGATTTTCGAGGGGAATATAATGATTAACGTTTTGTTTTTCGCGCAAACCCGCGAACTGGTCGACTGTAGTAGTCTAGTGGTTGACGATGAAGTCGACGATGTTGAACAGCTACGAGTCGCCTTGATGCAACGGGGTAAGCGCTGGCAGTTGGCGCTTTCTAATGGACGGCTGCTGGCGGCAGTGAATCAAGAAATTTGTGCCTTCTCGCACCCACTGAAGAGCGGAGACGAGGTGGCATTTTTCCCTCCCGTCACAGGAGGATGACCGTGCTTCCTCAGACTTTTATCCGCGTGTCATCCGAGCCTTTCTCGGTAGAGGAGGCTTATCGGATGACCGCAGACAGTCAGCAAGACGGTGCAGTGGTGCTTTTTATCGGTAAAGTTCGTGACCTGAATCTCGGTGAAACGGTACAACACCTGACACTCGAACATTATCCGGGAATGACAGAGCGGTCGTTGCAGGCCATTGCCGAACAAGCGCGCAGCCGTTTTGCCGTGAATACTATTACCATCATTCACCGGGTTGGCACCTTTGCACTTGGCGAGGAAATCGTCCTAGTCGCAGCGAGTGCAGTGCATCGCCACGCGGCGTTTATGGCCGCAGAATTTATGATGGACATGTTGAAAACACAAGCGCCGTTTTGGAAACGTGAAGTGACAAATAAGGGGGCACAATGGTTGTCGCCTTCGCCGCAAGACGACATTGCTCCTCAAAAATGGATAAACTTTAATAAGGATGAATCGACGTGACGCAATCCATGCTCAAAATTTCAGGCCTAGCTCTGGTAGCGTTGTTGCTCGCGAGTTGTTCATCAAATACGCCAAAGAAGCCTGAACGCCCGAAGGTAGCGGTGACCGCGCAGGTCCAGCAACTGTTACCCAGCTACGTCACACATAAAAGCCAATGGTCGGAAGATATCTATCAAGCCTTTTCCCACCAACAACTCGACCCGAGTGTCAGTAACTTGTGTGCGGTTATTGCGGTAGCCGGGCAAGAGTCAACCTTCAACGCCGATGCTCCGGTAACTGGACTTCCGCAGATCTCTTGGCAGGAGATCTACCGCCGTGCCGCGACTTTGCATATCCCTGAGTTTGTCGTACGTACCGCACTCAAACTGCCTTCCACCAATGGGAAAAGTTATACTGAGCGGCTAGATAACGTGCGCAGTGAACGGGAACTCAGCAACATTTTCGATGACTTGATCGATAGTGTTCCGCTCGGACAACGCCTCTTTGGCCGATTTAACCCGATCCATACCGGAGGGCCGATGCAGGTCAGCATCGCATTTGCGGAGCAACACGCGGACAACTATCCTTATAAAGTGGAAAAAAGTATACGAAAAGAGGTCTTGACCCAACGTGGCGGCGTCTATTTTGGTACACTGCATCTCCTCGGCTATCCGGCGAATTATTCGCTGCCACTGTACCGATTTGCCGACTATAATGCAGGCTGGTATGCGAGTCGCAACGCTGCATTTCAAGCCGCGGTTGCGTATTTAAGTGGCAAAAAATTGGCGCTAGACGGCGATTTAATCCAGTATCAAAGCGATGCACCGAGCCAGACTGAATTAGCCATCAGGTCAATCAGCTCTTCACTGCAGATGTCTGATCAAGCCGTTCATCAACAATTAGGACTGGGTGAGTCACTCGCGTTTGAAAAGAGTGCCTTATGGAAAAAAGTGTTTGCGGCCGCAGATAAGAAACGGGGCCAAGCTTGGCCTCATGAACGATTACCGGGGATCACATTAGAAAGCCCGAAAATTACACGAAATCTTACCACCGCGTGGTTTGCACAGCGCGTTAATCAACGTTATCAACACTGTTTACTTCAAGCTAGGGGGGAGTAATGGAAAATTATCAACGTCCTGCATCATTCGGACAAACCTCGTCGAATAGCCGCGTTCAAGCCTATATGACCCAGGTCTATGGGTGGATGACGACCGGGCTGCTACTGACCGCCTTTGTTAGCTGGTTTGCGGCGCGAACGCCTGCTGTGATGGAAGCTATCTTCTCCAGTCGTATTACCTTTTTCGGGTTAATCATTGCGCAGTTAGCCGTCGTTTTCGTCCTCTCGGGGATGGTACATAAAATGAGCGCAGCGTTGGCCACCGGCTTATTTATGCTGTACTCGGTACTGACTGGACTGACGATGGCGAGTATCTTTCTCGCTTTTACCTACTCCTCCATCGCGAGTACTTTTGTGGTCACCGCCGGGATGTTTGGTGCCATGACTTTCTATGGCGCGGTAACCAAGCGTGACCTGAGCAAACTAGGTAGCCTCCTGTTCATGGCGCTAATCGGAATATTAATTGCATCACTCGTCAACTATTGGTTAAAGAGTACTGCATTAATGTGGGCAGTGACTTATATCGGCGTTGTGGTATTCGTTGGTTTAACCGCCTATGACACACAAAAGCTGCGCCAGCTAGGCGATAACATCGACGCCTCGGATAAGACGAACCTTCGCCGCTACAGTATTGTTGGCGCACTCACGCTTTATTTAGATTTTATTAACCTTTTCATGATGTTACTAAGAATATTTGGTGACAGACGGTAGAGAAACAGCAGATGATCGTGAAAAGAGGGGTTTTACCCCTCTTTTTTTTGGCTAAAAAAACAGCAGAAAATTCTTAAGATGTAGAGAATGGTAACTTCGATAAGAACCCTATAACACGTTGATTAACAGGCTTTTATCCATATTGGACCCGAGTTAGAACGCACTTTATAATAACTGATATTGTCTTTGATATATTATGCTGGTTAAAGCTCTTTAATCTGAAATATCTAGCATATTCCGCTAACTAACCTCCTAGTTGAAAACAAAACATGATATTTCCCATTACTTGTGGCAGACTGATTCTGTTTTCTTGCGGAATTATCCGAAGAAATGAAGGTCTCATCACAGTTACTTCTTTTTAATGTGGTGACCGAATTTTTTTCGAGTAATCTCGGAAAACACTTACTGGCGTTAAGGTGCTTTACTTTATCGCGAGTATAACTAGGAGATAACTATGAAATGGTCTAACCGTGTTCAGATTGTCACTGGGCAAACGTGTTTTCATATCGCGATGCATTTAACCATCGTAGCTTCATTAATTTGGGGTTTTAAACACAAGTTGTTAGTTGAAGTCAGTGCCGGATTGGTCGCAACTTATGTCGTTTTGCTAGTAGCGATGCTTATTACGCAAAATGTCACGCGCTTACGCGCAGTGGGAGATTATCTTGAGGAAGCATCCACCACCTACTATTTTGGTGCAGCGATGTTGTCACTCTTCCTGTTCTCTCGTGTCTTGCACAATCCATTACTGATTTGTGGAGTAGGTGTGGCGATGCTTATCGGCCCCGCGCTTTTCTCACTGTTCGCCAAAGGTTCGGGTCAACAAGTAGAAAAGAAACGCAGCTAGTCCTTTTAGGCCAGTCAGATGACTGGCCTTTTTATCGTCCTCGCAGTCGCGACTAAACTCTGATACACTCCCTCGCACTTATCGCATTGTAGTTTTGCGTTAATCCTCTGATATTAGCGACACTTTCCCCCCTGAAAACTGCACCGTGAAATGACGGTCAGGGCGTCCCTGGAGCAATACCCCATGACTTTCGATTCACTCGGTTTACATGCCGAGATCCTGCGTGCTGTGAACGAGCAGGGTTACACGACCCCAACGCCTATCCAACAACAGGCTATCCCTATTGTTTTAGCTGGCGATGATTTACTCGCCAGTGCACAAACGGGTACCGGTAAAACGGCAGGCTTTACGTTACCGCTGTTACACCGCCTCGCGGCAGATGAGAAGCCTATCAAAGGCCGTAGACCGGTTCGTGCCCTGATCCTCACCCCAACACGGGAGTTAGCGGCGCAGGTCGGTGAGAATGTTCAGAGCTACAGCCGTTACCTCAAATTACGTTCGCTGGTGGTCTTCGGTGGTGTGAGTATCAATCCGCAGATGATGAAACTACGCGGTGGCGTCGATATCCTCGTCGCAACACCTGGCCGTCTGCTCGATTTGGTTCACCAGAATGCCGTTCAGCTCTCAGAGATTGAAATTCTGGTCTTGGATGAAGCCGACCGTATGTTGGATATGGGCTTTATTCACGATATTCGCCGTATTCTTGCTAAGCTTCCCGCACGTCGTCAAAACTTGCTGTTCTCAGCGACGTTTTCTGATGAAATCAAAACGTTAGCGGAAAAATTACTCGACCGTCCCAAGCTAGTGGAAGTTGCGCGTCGTAATACCGCTTCAGAGCAGGTATCACAACAAGTGCATTTAGTTGATAAGAAACGTAAGCGCGAACTACTCTCTTATTTGATCGGTAAAGAAAATTGGCAACAGGTCTTGGTGTTCACACGAACTAAGCATGGCGCTAACCATTTGGCCGAACAGCTGAGTAAAGATGGCATCACGGCGGCGGCCATCCACGGCAATAAAAGCCAAGGTGCGCGAACGCGTGCGCTGGAAAACTTCAAAACCGGTGAAGTACGCGTATTAGTGGCTACTGATATCGCGGCGCGTGGTATTGATATCGAAGAATTACCTCATGTTGTCAATTACGAACTGCCGAACGTTGCAGAGGACTATGTCCACCGTATCGGGCGTACCGGTCGTGCAGCCGCTAGCGGTTCGGCGCTGTCCCTCGTCTGCGTTGATGAATATAAGCTACTTCGCGATATCGAAAGACTGCTGAAAAAAGAGATCCCTCGTCTCGCCATCCCAGGCTATGAGCCAGATCCTTCAATCAAAGCCGATCCGATCCAGAACGGACGCCAAGGTGGACGTGGCGCAGGTCGTGGGGGTCGTGCGGAGAGTAACGGTCCACGTGGGCAAGCACGTCCGCAAGGGCAAAATAGCCCTCGGCCTCGTTCCCGCAGCGCGAGTAACACTACGGCAAGACCTGCCGCGAAGAAACCGCAGGGCAACCGCTAGTCTCATGCGGGTATTATTAGCACCAATGGAAGGTGTGCTTGATTCCTTAGTCAGGGAGCTCCTGACTAAGGTCAACGATTATGATCTCTGTGTGACCGAGTTTCTAAGGGTCGTCGATCAACGCTTGCCCAAAAAATCCTTTTATCGTCTATGCCCTGAGTTGAGCGAACAGAGCCGCACGCCCTCGGGTACGCTGGTACGGATACAGCTATTAGGTCAGCATCCGCAATGGCTAGCCGAAAACGCGCAGCAGGCCGTCGAGCTAGGGTCGTGGGGCGTTGATTTGAATTGCGGCTGCCCATCGAAAACCGTCAACGGTAGTGGCGGTGGGGCATCGTTATTAAAAGATCCTGAGCTTATCTATCAGGCGGCTAAAGCGATGCGTCAGGCGGTACCCTCCTCGCTTCCCGTCACCGTAAAAGTTCGCTTAGGCTGGGATTCCAGCGATCATAGCTTTGAAATTGCTGATGCCGTCGCCCAAGCGGGGGCCAGCGAGATTGTGATCCATGGCCGAACCAAACAAGACGGTTACCGGGCAGAAGCGATTAATTGGCCTGCTATTGCGGCTATCCGTGAACGACTGACTATTCCCGTTATCGCTAATGGAGAAATTTGGGATTGGGCATCGGCTCAGGCTTGCCTCTCCAGCACCGGTTGCCAAGACCTCATGGTAGGGCGGGGCGCGCTGCATATCCCGAATCTAAGTAAAATGATCAAGTACAATCACCCACCGATGCCTTGGTCGGAGGTCGTTGCCTTACTTGAGGAGTATTGTCGTTTAGAGAAACAAGGCGACACAGGGCTTTATCATGTTGCGCGGATTAAACAGTGGCTGGGCTACCTGCGAAAATCCTATGCACAAGCCGATGAGCTCTTTAGTCTGATTCGACCGATGACTCATTCATCAGCGATCGCTCAAGCTATTAACAAAGAGTTAATAAAATTAACCTAATGCCAACGTTGTAATCTAATCACTGAACGCCAATATGCTATGCTGAGCATATTCCTCGCAAATTTTGGTGTGTATATGCCCCAGCCCAGTCAACCGACGCGTCGACAATTAAATAAACGTATTCTGTCGGTTATGATCTTTACCTTTTTTTGTTACCTATCAGTCGGACTCCCTCTCGCAGTATTACCGGGGTTTGTCCACCATCAGCTCGGCTACTCTGCTTTTATCGCCGGGCTCATTATCAGCCTACAATATTTTTCGACTCTGATTAGCCGTCCGCAGAGTGGGCGGCTGGCCGATCTCTTCGGCCCGAAAAGAGTTGTAATGCTAGGGATGGTGCTCTGTGGGTTGAGTGGGGGGATGACCATCATCGCTGCATTCAGCGTTAGTTATCCGCTATTGAGTCTCGGCTTACTCGCCGCAGGCAGAATATGTTTAGGGGTGGGAGAGAGCTTTAGTAGTACGGGCGCGACGCTATGGGGAATGAATTTGGTCGGATCCGTACATACCGCCCGGGTAATATCTTGGAACGGGGTGGCGACCTACTTTGCCATGGCTGTGGGGGCGCCTTTAGGAGTCGTGCTTAATCAATGGTTTGGCATCAGTGGTTTTGCAGGGGTTATCGCCATCATGGGGTTAGTTGGATTTATCGTCGCCCGTCGTAAAGCAACTATCACTATATCCTTGACGGCGCCACGCTTACCCTTCACGCAGGTGTTAGGCTTAGTCAGTCCATATGGATTGGGCTTGGCGCTGGGGACCTTGGGGTTTGGGGTTATCGCTACCTTTATAACGCTCTATTTCTCCAGCCGTGGCTGGCAAGGGGCGGCCATTACCCTGAGCCTATACAGTTTAGGATTTGTGTTATCGCGTTTTCTGTTCAGTAACTTAATTACCCGTTTTGGAGGCTTAGCCGTCTCCTTAGGATGCTTACTCACTGAGGCGATAGGGTTGTTTCTACTGTGGCATGCGCAAACCGTACTGTGGGCGGATATCGGGGCGCTATTGACCGGAGCGGGCTTCTCTTTAGTGTTCCCAGCATTGGGCGTAGAGGCGGTACGAAGAGTGAGTGAGCAAAGCAAAGGCTCAGCGTTGGGAACTTATTCCGCGTTCTTAGACTTAGCGTTGGGCTTAACGGGTCCGGTCGCAGGGCTACTGATGAATCATAGCGGTATCCGCTCAATTTATCTGGCTGCGGCGATAATGGTGTGCCTTGGCGCGGGGCTAGTGGCGGTGCTATGGGTAAGGAGTCGTCGGCAGGAGGTTGCGTAAGAAGAAGATGGCCACAATCAGTACCGTGGCCATTAACTGTTATTCTTCTACGGGTGGCGGCTGGGTGACCGCATCGCTCGCACCTTGTGCAGAAAAAGCCGTGTCAGGGGCTTCGCCAGGTTGGGCATCGCTTTGCTCCGAGACGGGCTGGGGAGTGTTCGCATGAGCTTCAGCAACGCCATTGACTTTCACTGGCATCCCGGTGCGGTTTTTCAATACCTGGTTTACCACATCTTGATTGACGCTGGGATCGCTAAGCACCTTACTGACCGATTGGGTTAAGCTAATCGGCACTGCCGCGTTACTGTTAAATTGTTCTTCGGTAGTCGAAAGTGGGTTGTGGACTTCAAGGTAACGGGAGCCATCGGCTTCTACCGACGCTTTTACCGGTTGGTTAACAAACTGTACGCGCGTTCCAACGGGGACATGTTCGAATAACCATTTAATATCTTGCCCGCGCAGACGCACACATCCGTGACTGACGCGTAGTCCGATACCAAAATCGGCATTTGTGCCATGAATCGCGTACATTTTACCGATATAAAGTGCGTACAGCCCCATCGGATTATCTGGACCGGCAGGGAATATAGTCGGGAGATTTTTACCGTCATCCGCATATTCGCTATGCATCTTAGCCGTCGGGGTCCATGTTGGATTAGGACGTTTACTTTCTACCTTGGTCGTCCAGCTAAGCGGCGTATCTTTTCCGAGTTGACCGATACCGATAGGCAGAACTACGACGGTATGACCGCCTTTCGGATAGTAATAAAGGCGCATCTCGGCACTGTTGATGACGATACCTTCACGCGGCGCATCAGGAAGAATAAGCTGTTGAGGAATAATTAGCTTAGAACCGGCCTTAGGTAAATAAACATCGATCCCATGGTTCGCTTCTAAAATATTACTTAGCCCCATCTCGTATTGGGCAGCAAAGGCTTCTAGAGGTAAGCTGCTGTCACTAGGAATAGAGACTTCGAGGTTCTCGCCAGTAATGCTACTGTTCGCTGCCGGGAGTGGATATACCACCGCCTGTGCAGTCTGAGAAAAGGCTGCAACAGTGAAGGCAGCAGAAATCAACGCGCGGATGCTTTTTTTCATAATGATGTATGGCTTAAACCTGATTAACGGTAGTGTGAACAAGGTAATAGACCGAGTCTCGCTCGGTCTTACGCTTAGTATATGTGCAGAAATGATTAATGAACATCTGCTTTTTACATTCGCTCAAATATTCTGATTTTTCCGTGAGCTCACTACCCAGCTTTGCGCGAGCGAAGCCACTGAATCAGCTTCCAGCCGCCCCAAATTACCAAGGCGGAAACCACTACCCAGAATAAGGGTTCAATGTATCCTTCGATTCGATTGAGCCAAGGGGTAATGACTTTGCCTGCATAGAACCCAAGGCTGGCGAAAAGGCCGGCCCACAGCGCCGCGCCGAGAATATTGAGCAGGACGAATAACCATGGGTGCAGGCCGCTTGACCCAATAATGATCGGGCCAATGATCCGAAAGCCATACATAAACCGCGCACCAATGACGAATAATGCAGGGTGCTTGTGGATTAACGTGTTCGCTTTATCGATTTTACTTTGCTGCTTTTCAAATCGGTTTAAAAACTTAGTCCCGTAACGCCAGCCGAGAAAAAAGAGTATTTGGTCGCCAATGATACCGCCCAACATGGCTGCCGCGATGACCCAGTAAAGGTGTAGCAATCCTTCGTGTGCCGCGATGCCGCCGAGTAATACAAAGGTTTCACCTTCAGCCATGCAACCGATGACTAATGCGAGGTAACCATAATGTGAGATGAGTGAGTGAATATCCATAGACGAATTAAGATCCTGACGTTAGTAAAGACGTATTTTTTTGCTGTATTGGCGCCCAGCAGATAAATTGAACTGACTTGACAGATTTTTTTACAAATATACTGTTAAATTTCTAAACAGACTTAGCGTTTTCTGGGGCGACCCGCGTATGATGCTGTCGCCAGCTTACCCGAGTAGGGTACCGCAGCCTGTAGAGCATACAGAAAATTGACTTTGACTATATTAGACGAAAAATGCCAGTAAAACGCTATCATTGTATCCTCGCCTTCTTTCTCTGTTGTTGCGGTTCCGTTTCCGCTCAGGCCACGCCGACTAAGTATAGTGCAAGCCAAGAGAACCGATTAGTTCAGCCACAAATCGCTTCAGGGAGCGCTTTAGTTGTCGACCTAACGACGAATAAAGTCGTTTTTTCACTTCACCCTGATCGGGTACGGCCCATCGCCTCGCTGACTAAGCTGATGACCGTGATGGTTGCCTTGGATGCCAAACAACCTTTGGATGAACTTTTACCGGTAGATATTCATCAGACGCGGGAGATGCGTGGCGTTTTCTCCCGCGTGAAAGTTAACAGTCATATTAGCCGCCGTGACATGATGCTACTGGCGTTGATGTCGTCGGAGAATCGCGCCGCTGCGAGCTTAGCCGCGAACTACAAGGGCGGCTATTCCGCCTTCATCCAGGCGATGAATGCGAAAGCACGCGCATTAGGGATGACGCATACTCATTATGTCGAGCCGACAGGACTTTCTATTCAGAATGTATCAGATGCGGAAGATTTGATTAAATTACTTAAAGCAACTCGGGCTTATCCATTAATTGGCCAACTGAGTACAACCCAGGAGATGACGGCAGCTTTCCAACAGCCTCGCTATAACCTGCCCTTTCGTAATACTAATCACCTGATTTATAACAAAACGTGGCAGATCGCCTTAACCAAGACGGGGTACACGGATCAGGCTGGCCACTGCCTCGCGATGCGTACCGTCATTAATGGGCGTCCGATGGCGTTAGTCGTTCTGGATGCTTTCGGTAAATACACCCACTTCGCGGATGCGAATCGTATTCGTAGTTGGCTCGAGACCGGAAAATCTGCACCGGTACCCGTGGCGGCCCTCGCTTATAAGGCCGCGGCCGTTAGCTAGAATAGGATTTTAGGTCACCGTCTTATAGGCAGAGTGTAGAGAGCTTTCTATACTCACTCTCAGCGATTGGGAAAAGAATTTAGGAATAGGTATGAGTCATCTTAGAAAAATCTTCACGATATTCTTTATGATAGCCACGTTACTCGCGTCAATGCCCATGGCGAGTGCGGAGGATGACAGCGATCAATCTGGCGATACGGCAGCGGCGAAGGTCGATGCTTCTGTCGAGTTACCCAAGATGCAGGTCATTCTTGATAAAATTAAAGGGCAAGTCTCTGGCGTGTCTGATGAGTCGCAGCTGGCACAACTGAACGATATGGCAGTGGATCTCGGGGAGAATGCGAACACGCTATCGCAAAACCTCGTGCCGCAAAGCCAGCAGGTAGATGCGCAACTCGCCGTGTTAGGCCCAGCGCCGACCCCGGCAAGCGGGGTGAAAGAGACCGCGGATGTGACCAGTAAACGTCGGCAACTGTTGGCGCAAAAATCGCGTCTCGATGATCAAATTAAACAAGCGAATGCCTTACAAAATGGAGCATCGGTACTTTCCTCGCAAATCCTTAATTTGCGTCGCGATCGCCTGAAAAATCAGGTGAGCCTAAATACCGGCAGTATCTTGTCGGCAAAGTTCTGGCAACCGCTCTACAATAACCCAGTCGATGGGCCAAAAATCGTCGGCTTTGCGCAAGATCTTAAACAAAGCGTACTCTTGTCACTCTCTCCTGATTATCGTATCGGGACGGGACTATGGCTACTCGCCGCAGTACTAGTGATGGCGCTAGGTCGCCGCTATATGGAAGAGTTTCTGGCATGGGTCAGTATCAATAAACTCTCCGAAGGGCGTTTTCGTCGTAGCTTTCTAGCCTGTGCGATTGCCATCACGACGCTATTAGCGATAACGCTATGTTGTAATTTCCTCGCGCTTGCCTTTGCACGCCATCCAGATAGCGCAGATGATGTGCGCTATCTGGTCTCAAGCCTAGGCGTTCAGAGTATCCTAGCGGGGCTGATCGCAGGGCTAGGGCGGGCATTTCTTTCTACCCGTCGTCCAAGTTGGCGCTTACCGGTGATTAACGATGACTTGGCTAAGGCGTTAAAGCCTTTCCCAATCGTGATTGCAACGCTAGTCTTTATCTTTCAAGGCCTTGAAGCCTTTAACCGTGCCATCGAAACAAGCGTTAGTACCACAATACTTGGCAATGGTCTCACCGCGATCTTGATTGGTTTGCTCTGCCTAATGATGGTGATCCGTACACGACGCATCCGCCGTAAGATTGAGAAAACGGGTCATGAGGTTGAACGCTCACGTATCGCTGGATTAGTCGATATTGCGCTGATATTGACGGGGATCACTATTCTCATCTGTCTCGTCATCGGCTATGTCGGGCTAGCGCGTTATTTAAGTTATGAGGTCATCTGGGTAGGGATCTTATTCAGTACCTTCTATTTCCTTAACGCTTTAGCGGTCGACGGTTGCCAAGTCTTATTCTCGACTAATAGCGCTCCAGGAAAGTTGGTCACTCGCTCGCTTAATTTAAGTGAAAAGACCTTACTCCAACTCGGTAGCCTGTTTTCGGGAATATTAAAATCAGCGTTAATTATCATGCTGATCCTCCTATTGATGAATGGAACGATCTCCTCATCCAGTCCGGGAGAAATCTTAAGCCGTATTATCGATTTCGTTGCGGGGCGTGGATTAGAGAAGCTTAATTTAATTCCTTCACATGTTGTGATGGCTATCGTCACACTCGTGGCGGGGATCTACGTACTGCGTTCTGTACGTAACTGGCTCGATCATGATTTCCTTCCGCAGACGTCGATGGATGCCGGAATGCGTGTCTCATTGGTCACGCTGTTTAGTAATATCGGGTACGTGTTAGTCATCCTCATGACGCTCTCCGCAATTGGTGTACAGTGGAACAAGCTTGCGTGGATTGTTAGCGCCTTATCGGTCGGGATCGGTTTTGGTTTGCAAGAGATCGTGAAGAACTTTATCTCCGGACTTATCCTGTTAACCGAACGTCCCGTGAAGGTGGGGGATCTGGTAACGATAAGCGGGATTGAGGGTGATATTCGACGGATTAACGTGCGTGCGACCGAAATCTTATTAACCGATAAATCGACGGTAATCGTCCCGAATTCGCAGTTTATTTCGCAAAACGTACGTAATGCGACGATGGGGAATGCGCAAGGGGTAGTGACGATTCCGTTGACGTTTCCTCTCGATATTGACCCCGTTAAGGTAAAAGATATTTTATTAAGTACCTTTACCGACAACGAGAAAATCTTAGATACGCCTGCGCCATCGGTGAGTTTTAAAGATCTCTCTGCGCAAGGGATCTTATTGAGTGTCACCGGTAATGTGATTTCTCAGCGTTTGATCTCATCGACCCGCAGTGAACTGTTATTTGATGTACTGGTAAGGCTGCGTGACGCCAATATCGCTCTCTCATCGCCTCAAACAATGGTTATTGAGCAGAAGGCAGCCGAAAAAGAAGCCTCTGCTAATCTAGAATAGATTCTCTAGGGCACGACCGACGACGGCGTGCCCGCCATCAATTTATTTTCTCTTTCTTACCGTATTCTGACATTATCATTACTTAATCATCTTCTTTCATCCGCGCATCAGCGATGAGAGTTATTGCCTAGAGAATTGTTAATGAAATCGATGTTTCCCTACGCTCTTATATTGCCCTTAACGCTTTTCTCAACGACTCTCTTCGCGGAGCCGATACCTCACCCGAGTCAGAGTGAGCAACAACGCGATCAATTTGTCACGTCACTCCTTAAGAAAATGACTCTCGATGAAAAAATCGGGCAGTTACGTCTGATAAGTGTCGGACCGGACACGCCAAAATCAGTAATTAAACAGATGATTGAAAAAGGGCAAGTGGGTGCCATCTTCAATACTGTGACTCGTTCGGATATCCGTGTGATGCAAGACCAGGTCATGCAGTTGAGTCGCCTTAAAATTCCTCTCTTTTTCGCTTACGATGTCGTACATGGTCAACGGACTATTTTCCCCATTCCATTGGGTCTCGCTGCGACCTGGGATACTCAGGCCGTTACCTCGGTGGGGCGGGTGTCTGCCTTAGAAGCCGCACAAGATGGTTTGAATATGACCTGGGCGCCGATGGTCGATGTGAGTCACGAGCCGCGCTGGGGACGTAATTCAGAAGGATTTGGAGAAGATACCTATCTGACCTCAATAATGGGCAAAACCATGGTGGAGGCGATGCAAGGTAAGGATCCTGCTGACCGAAATTCAGTGATGACCAGCGTCAAGCACTTCGCCTTATACGGGGCGGTGGAGGGGGGCCGAGAATATAATAGTGTCGACATGAGCCCACAGCAGATGTTTCAGCATTATTTACCGCCTTATCAAACAGCGTTGCAAGCGGGTAGCGGTGGCGTGATGGTATCGCTGAATTCTATTAACGGCGTTCCCGCGACCGCTAACCACTGGTTACTGACTGATTTACTGCGTCATCAATGGCATTTCAAGGGGATAACCGTCAGCGATCACGGTGCGATTAAAGAATTAATCAATCACGGAGTCGCCAGTGATCCTGCTGATGCGGTACGCATCGCCATTAAGGCGGGTATCGATATGAGCATGAGCGACCAATATTACAGTCAATATCTGCCTGGTCTGGTTAAGAAGGGTGCCGTGACCTCAGCTGAGATCGACAATGCGGCGCGTCATGTCCTCAATGTTAAATACGACATGGGGCTATTCCGCGATGCGTATAGCCATTTAGGTCCAGTGGGTAGTGATCCTAAGGATACTAATGCCGAAGATCGCCTACATCGCCAGGAAGCCCGACAAGTCGCAGCCCAGAGTATAGTCCTTCTCAAAAATTGGCATCATATCTTGCCGTTGCAAAAGCAAGGGACTATTGCCGTAATCGGCCCGCTCGCGGATAGCCAAAGAGACATTATGGGAAGCTGGTCGGCGGCGGGTGTCGCGCAACAGTCAATCACGTTATTACAAGGGATGCGTGAGGCGGTTGGGAGTAGCGCGACGTTGCTCTACGCGAAAGGGTCGAATATCACCGATAACAGCAAGGTGCAAGCATTTCTAAATCTCTATGAGCCTGCGGTCGCGGTCGATCAACGCAGCCCGCAGCAACTTCGCGATGAAGCGGTAGCGGTCGCGAAAAAAGCCGATGTGGTGGTGATGGCGGTAGGAGAGTCGCAAGGGATGGCACATGAGGCGTCAAGCCGGACGGATATCCGTATCCCTAAAGCACAACGCGAGCTGATCGATGCAGTGAAGGCGACCGGCAAACCCCTCGTTCTGGTATTGATGAATGGGCGGGCCTTAGACATTACCCAGCAAGATGGGCAAGCAGACGGGATCCTCGAAACATGGTTCAGTGGGACTGAGGGTGGGCATGCGATCAGCGATATCCTATTTGGCGATCAGAATCCTTCAGGGAAACTACCGGTCACATTCCCGCGCTCGGTGGGACAGTTACCGCTTTACTACAACCATCTCCCTACCGGGCGGCCCTACGATTTTACGCATCCCAATAAATATACCTCCCATTATTTCGATATTAACAATAGTCCGCTTTATCCCTTTGGTTATGGGCTGAGCTATACAGACTTCACGCTATCACCGGTCACGCTGTCTTCGCCGACAATGACGGGTCATCACACACTCGCAGCGAGTGTGATGGTAACGAATAGTGGTAAGCGCGCTGGAGCGACGGTTGTTCAGCTCTATTTACACGATCCTGTCGCTTCACTCAGTCGGCCAGTCAAAGAGTTAAAGGGCTTCCAAAAAGTCTGGCTGCAGCCAGGCCAATCGAAGACAGTGACCTTTACGATCGATAAAAACGCGTTAAGTTTCTGGAATCAAGAGATGAAGTGGGTTGTGGAGCCCGGTCAGTTCGAGGTAATGATCGGTACTGATTCTGTGCATACCCAAATAAAATCGTTCACGTACCAGTAGACATTATTCTGCTAGCCACTAAGCTGCCTAATTGAGGCAGCTTTTTTTTAGCTAAGACTGCTACACTTATTTTAGCCAAGTGGTTTGAACAGGGGAAAACGATGGACACTATCGAGGTCATTCTAGTGGATAAGCAAGACAATCCGCTGGGGAAGATGGAAAAGCTTGAAGCATACCGGCAAGGACGTTTGCATCGTGCAATCACGGTTTACGTTTTTAACTCCCAACATCAACTTATGCTGCAACAACGCGCATTCAGTAAGTATCACTGTGGCGGGCTGTGGAGCAATACGTGCTGCGGTCATCCTTTCCCACAGGAAGAGACACAGCAGGCTGCCGAGCGCCGACTCAATGAAGAGATGGGGCTGACGCTGCCTTTAGAAAAACTGACACAGACCTATTACAACTTACCGGTGACTAATGGGTTAGTCGAACACGAGTTTGGGCATATCTTCACTGGTATTACCGAGCAGTTACCGGTGCTAAATCCGCAGGAAGCAGAAAGCTACCGCTTCGCATCGTTGACAGATATCGGGCAAGAGCTACTGGATTATCCAGAACGTTTCACACCCTGGTTTAAAACGACCTTCCCGTTACTCGTCGAGCAATTTAATGCGTAGGCAGGGTAGTTCGGCTATTTACCGAGGATAATCGAGTAGCCGATTAGCGCCACACCGCCAACGCCACCAATAGCCATAAAGAGAAACAGTAAGATAAAAAATATTTTTTTGTAATTCATCGAGAGCGTCTCAAAACAATTTCGGGGGATCATACTCTCATCAGTGTAGCGAATAAAGTTTTCAATCCTCTTGATTGAACTATAAGTATATCCTCTCCCTCGCTACACGCCATTAAGGATAAACTCATCGTTTTGTGGAGAGAGAGATGAATATTGAAAGAGTCGTTGTGCCGCTCACGATAGAAGATGTCACCCAGTTAACCGCATTGCTTTGTGAGGCGGTAAGCTTAGGAGCGAGCATTGGTTATACCGATGCGACTCAGCAGGCCGAGGCTATACAGGCTTACTGGCAGCAGCAGAGTCGTGCCATAGAGGCAGCTAATCTGCATCTTTTTTGCGCGCGGGTCGGCCAGCAAATCGTTGGCGTAGTGGGTCTAGAGTGTTGTACAAAACCTAATGGGCGTCACCGTGGCGAGATAGTGAAATTGATTGTGGGTCATCAATGGCGTCGTCAGGGTATCGCGAGGAAGCTGATGGTAGCCGCCGCAGAATTTGCCGCACACCTGGGGCTAAAGCTGCTTGTCCTAGATACGCGCAGTGATGATATTACAGTGGCTTTTTATCAAACATTAGGATGGATGGTGGCGGGTGAGATCCCCGATTTCGCCCAGTCAACAGCTGGCGACTATCAAGCGACCACGGTGATGTATCTCCACCCTACAGCTGAAGGCTAAAAAATTCCCGACAACTGCTGACGTTACGCGGATACTGTGTAAAAATACAGGCTGATTCATTTTATCACTGGTCTTTATGGCACTTACCTCAGCAATTAAAACGCAAATCAGCGATTGGTATAAAAAACTTCAGCGCAACGTTGATGATTTTATTCCACGACTCGCGCAGCGACAGATGATGGCAGAAGTAGCGAAGACCTTAGCGGGCGACGCGGGTCGCCACCTCGCGATTGAGGCGCCCACTGGGGTGGGTAAAACGCTCTCCTACCTTATCCCAGGTATCGCCGTAAGCCGTGAAGAGAGTAAAACGTTGGTCGTCAGTACGGCTAACGTTGCGCTACAAGACCAAATCTACCGCAAAGATCTTCCGTTACTGAAAGCCTTTATCCCCGATCTCACTTACACGACCGCGTTTGGAAGACGGCGTTACGTTTGTCCGCGTAATCTGTATTTCACGGGTGATAGCAGCCAGCCCGATCTCCTTTATCTGTTAGAGGATACCTCGCTAAGTAGTCAGGCGCCGGATGCGCTGACGACTCATGAGCAAAAGCAGTGCGACAGCCTACAATCAGGCCTAGATAAGGGGAGCTGGGATGGCGTGCGCGATCACTACCCCGAGAATATTAGTGATGGCCTATGGGCGCGACTATCGACCGATAAAGCGCACTGCCTCGCACATCATTGTCAATGGTACAAAGAATGTCCCTTCTTCACCGCCCGACGGGATATTGATAACGTCGACGTCGTGATCACTAACCATGCGTTGGTCATGGCGGCACTGGAAAGTGATTCGGTACTGCCTCCCGCCAAAGATTTACTTTTGATAATGGATGAAGGCCATCATCTTCCCGATGTCGCGCGCGATGCTTTAGAGATGAGTGCGGAAATCACGCCATCGAGCCTCTCCTTACAACTCGATCTTTTTGGCAAAGCGATCGAGCAAATTAGGGCGCAATTTACCTTAACCTCGCCGCCTGCCTTGGCGAAGCCTGAGCGCTTGGCCGTGCATCGTGAAACCATCGACGAATTATTGATGAATTTTACCCAGGCCCTATTACCCTTGGTTAAGTCAGCACCAGACCAGAGCTACCGTTTTGTTATGGGGGAGCTTCCCGACGCGCTACGCGACCTCTGTGAGCAGCTTTATAAGCTTTACGATAGCCTGCGTGCTGCAGCAGAAACATTGATTAATTTTTTGGGTGAGCAGACGGGCAAAGCGGATATGGTCAGGATCCACCGTGGGATGCTCCAGCTTAACCGCTTCTTTGGTCACTTTGAAGCACAAGCTAAATTATGGCGTTTAGCGGCATTGCGGCAACTCTCGGGTGCCCCTGTCTCCAAATGGGCCACGCTGGAGAAGGGAGAAGACAAGCCACAGTTATGGCTGCATTGCGCGGGTATTCGCGTTAGCGCGCAGCTTGAGAATATCCTGTGGTCGAAAGTCCCACACACAATTTTAACTTCAGCTACGCTGCGAAGCCTGAATACGTTTTCTCGCTTCCAAGAGCTGTCGGGGTTAAGCGAAAAAGCGACCGATCGTTTCGTCTGCTTGGAAAGCCCCTTTAACCATGCTGAGCAAGGTAAGCTCATTATCCCGCAAATGCAGTATGAGCCTGATTTTAAGCATGAGGCCGCACACTTAGCCGAGATGGCTACGCTGTTTCGTCACCGGCTTGAGGATACGTCCCATAAAGGTATTCTGGTACTATTTTCGAGTATGCGTGCATTACAGCAATTTGTGACTTTACTGGCAGATAAACGCTTATCGATGCTAGTACAGGGCGATCAGCCTCGGACCCGACTCATTGAATTACATCGTGAGCGCGTAGGAGCAGGCCAGCAAAGTATCTTGGTCGGTCTACAATCCTTTGCTGAGGGCTTGGATCTAAAAGGGGATCTCTTAACGGCAGTACATATACATAAAATTGCGTTTGCACCGATCGATAGCCCGGTCATCGTCACGGAAGGTGAGTGGCTAAAGAGTAAGCAACGCTACCCCTTTGAGAGTCAAAGCCTACCAACAGCCTCTTTTACCTTGATTCAGCAGGTAGGAAGGTTGATTCGAAGCCATCAATGTCATGGTGAAATCGTTATCTATGATCGCCGGTTGATGACGCGTAATTATGGTAGCCGTCTGCTCGCATCACTGCCCATTTTTCCTATTGAGCAACCCCATATTACGGGTGAAATAAGTGTTATACCGCCACCACGGGCGCCGAAAAAGCCTAGCCGTCGTCCTTCACGTAAGTAGAGAGACTCATGGATATCAAACAGATTATTAAAGAGATTGGACGTGGAAAACTGCATGCACGTCACCTTGATCTCGATACCGCCACCACACTTTATCGTGCAATCTTAGCCGATGAAGTGGATGACCTTTCCCTAGGCGCGATCTTGATTGCGTTACGAATTAAAGGAGAGGGGGAGGAAGAGCTATTAGGGTTTTATCGCGCATTGGAAGCGTTTTTACCTCAATGGCCGGAGCTCCCGCATACTGTAGTTATTCCGAGTTACAATGGCGCTCGACGTCAGGCAAACTGTACTCCGCTCCTCGCCTTATTGCTCAATAAGTTAGGGCTGAACGTCTTTCTTCATAGTATTCACCGCGATCCAACACGGATCACAACCGTCGATATTCTTGACGCGATGGGGATCCATCCGGCAAGCGACACCCCACGGGCCCTGCAGCAATTACGAGACAACGGACTAACGTTGATGACGATTGATACGCTCTGTCCCCCTCTAGCCAAACAGCTCGATCTGCGTTGGCACTTAGGGCTGCGCAATAGCGCGCATACGTTGGCGAAACTGATCTCGCCTTTCCCGGCCCAGGCAGCAGTGAGATTGACGAGCGTCTCGCATCCGGAATATCTGCCTAAGGTCACCCAATTTTTCCAAGACATAAAAGGTAAAGCGCTAGTATCGAATGGATGTGAAGGCGAAGTGTATCTCAACCCACAACGCCCTTCAGCCATTCAGTTTGTCGATAACGAGGGTGGTGAGGCCATGGAGATTGTCCCACGTGGTATGCCTGCGCAAACGCCGTTGGCCGGCAATAAAGAGATCGCAACGACGGTGGCGTGGACACGACAAGTCTTAGAACAACAATGCCCCGTCCCGCAACCCCTTCGTGAACAACTTATGAGCTGCCTCGTCGCCTGTGGGCGTTGTGCTTCGCTTACCGACGCTAAGAATTGGCTGACTAAACAAGGTTACTAATGCATCCGAGAAACCGTTATCAAGGTCATTATGATTTAGCTGCGCTATTTGAAATCGAACCGAAACTCAGAGACTGGTCGCTGTTAACGCCTACGGGTAAGTTGAGCCTGAATTTTGGCGCGCCTGAAGCGGTGATGCTGTTAAATAAAGCCTTGCTCAGTCATTGGTATCAACTACATTGGCAGCTTGCAGACGACCATCTTTGCCCACCGATTCCGGGAAGAGCTGATTATATTCATCACCTCGCAGATTGTTTAGCCGAAGATCTAGCGGTATATCATGGCCCGCAGATCACCGTATTAGATATCGGATGTGGCGCAAACTGTATTTATCCTCTGCTCGGTAATGCTGAATATGGGTGGCGTTTTACCGGGAGTGACTGTCAGCCTGAATCTATTCGTGCGGCGCAACAACTGTTAGCCGCTAATAGTGGATTGCAAAGCCAGATTCGGCTACGTCGACAAAAAGAGAGCCATAAAATTTTCGATGGGATCATTCAGCCTAAGGAATTTTATCACGCTACGTTATGTAACCCGCCTTTCCACAGTTCTGCTGACTCGGCAGCGGCAGGGACAGCGCGAAAAAATAATCATCTAGGGATGGCGGAAAATGCGCTTAATTTCTCCGGACGGCACCATGAGTTGTGGTGTGACGGGGGGGAAGTCGGTTTTATCAGCAGGATGATTGAAGAGAGTGTTGGGTTCCAGCATCAAGTGCTGTGGTTTACCACACTGGTAGCGAAGCAGCAAAGCTTAGCGCCACTGAAAAAGCTGTTAAAGCATTACACAGTACCCGTGATTAAAGAGATAGAAATGGATCAGGGGAATAAAAAAAGTCGCATGTTAGTTTGGAGTTTCCATACGAAACGCGCAAGGAAGGCATTAGTGAAGCCAGCCTAGGCTGGCTTCAACATATTTACTCAATATTAGCTTCGATGAACCATAAAAACTTATCGAGGTCACGAGATGCTGCGGTAAAGATATCCGCGGTATCTTCATCGTTCACTTCGCTAATTGCTTTACGGACATCGTTAGCAACTAAGGCGTAGCGCTCGGCGAGTGCGACAAGGTGCTCTTGCACTGCGTGAATATTCAGAGGGTAGCTCTTAAGAGGCGTTTTATCGTTAACCACTTGGGTAGTTCCCAGTGCGGTACCACCTAGCTGAACTGCGCGCTCCGCGACGTTATCTTGGTGTTCAGTGATAGCGGTACGAAAACCGTCTAACATTTCGTGAACCGCCATGAAGTTCGCGCCACGCATGTTCCAGTGGGCTTGTTTGGTGATCAACGATAAGTCGATCAACTCAACAACAATCTTATTTAAGACTTGAATGGTCGCGGTCTTGTCTTCGTCTGACACGTCATTACGGGTGTAATGCAGTTCAGTGTTGTGTGTTTTAACAAGTTTTGCAGTACTCATGAAAAATTCCTTCTTGTTATGGTCTGAATTTAATCAACTGGAATCAGTATAGCAGCGCTTATAGAATCTGCAGCAAGGCTCAGCCTATTAGTTCAATAGACTGAATTGTTTAACTTTAATGAGAATTATTTTTCTTTTTAATCTTAATACGCTTAATTTTACTTTCTTTCGATTGCATCGTGAGTGCGGAGCCTGCCGACGCCAGAATAATGGCAAATAATCCTAGGAGCTGGATTAAGGAGAGATGCTCACTAAGAAAAAGAAATCCCGACAATGCCGCCACAGCCGGTTCCATACTCATCAACGTCCCGAATACCCTTGCGGGCACGCGGGTTAAGGCCATCATCTCCAGTGAATAAGGGATCGCATTCGAAAGTAAAGCGACTAGTAACCCTATAGGGAGAATAGACCAATGCCAGATCCCGGGTTCCGCCATCACCAATCCAGTTGGCACAAAAACTAATGAGGCGATTAACGAACCTACTGCAACAGTGGCAGCACCGTGTTCAGCCCCCGCTTTTTGCCCAAAAATAATATAAATCGCCCAACAGGCTCCTGCCGCTAACGCAAAAAAGGCGCCTAGAGGATCGATATTATTGGCTCCGCCGTGTAGGGGCAGCAATAGCCAGAGTCCACTGACGGCAATAATAATCCATAAGAAGTCAGTGAGTTTACGTGAATTTGCCAAGGCTAAGGTGAGGGGGCCGACAAATTCAAGGGCGACACCGATGCCTAGGGGGATAGTCCTGAGCGCCATATAGAAAAGGAAATTCATGCCGCCTAATGCCAGCCCATAGAAGACCAAGGGCCTACGTTGTTCAGCGGTGAACGTCAGACGCCAAGGCTTGAACATGGCCCAAAGCATTAAGGTAGATAGACCCAAGCGTAATGCGGCAACTCCCGGCGCACCCACTTCCGAGAATAAAGATTTTGCGAGAGAGGCCGCACCTTGTAGTGTGAACATGGCGATAAGCAATAGGCCGATAGGGTATAACACCGACGCGGGCCTTTTCGTTAAATTTCCCATAGAGCACTCAAATTGCGTAATTGGTGACAAAGAATTGTATTGAAACGTAGAGAAATAGCTATAGAGATTAAGAATATGCTTAAAGATTTGTAGTTTTTAAAAAAATTCTATTCGCTTTTTTTAGGGTATTTATTATTTAAATCAGTGGGATATCACTCAATGTACATGTTATGTTACATGTTGCAGGGGGTTGGACAACAAAATTCGGGCAGAGTTTCTTACTTTTTTTTGTTATATTTCTTCTGTTGTCAGGAAAAATAAAAGTAATTTCACATTGAGGTTATTATGAAAAAAATTGCATGTCTTTCAGCTTTAGCTTGTTTACTCGCCGTTTCTGCAGGTTCTGCAATGGCTAAAAGCACCGTTACTGGTGGTTACGCACAAAGCGATTACCAAGGTGTTTTAAACAAAGCTAACGGTTTCAACTTAAAATACCGTTACGAAGATGAGTCAAACCCATTAGGTTGGATCGCATCTTTCACTTACACCGAAAAAGACTCTAACAAAGATGTTAATGACTACCGTAAAGGTCAGTACTATGGCATCACTGCAGGTCCAGCTTACCGTCTGAATGACTGGGCAAGCATCTACGGTGTAGTCGGTATCGGTATCGGACGCGTTCAAAACAACGCCGAAGGTCACGGTGCTGCGGGCTACAATAGCAAAAGCAACAGCGATGTTGGCGTTGCTTACGGTGCTGGTCTGCAATTCAACCCGTGGGAAAACGTTGCACTTGACGTTGGTTACGAGCAAAGCCGTATCCGTAGCGTTGATGTGGGTACTTGGATCGCTGGTGTTGGTTACAGCTTCTAATTGTACCAATCTAAAAAAACGACCCGTTGGGTCGTTTTTTTTTACCTGCAGAAAAGGTTACTAATTCGCTTCAACAAGTAAAGACGTAAGGCGAAGGGTGAGAGCGTGGCAAATTCTAGTATGTTGCGTAGGGAGACCCGCTGTCTCGGACTGCAGGGTACTTGACGGAGTTTGGTTAGATCGCGCATCACTATTCCCCTTGAATGACTGTATTAAAAACCAACAACACTTCATTATTTATAGCACAGGCTATATTACTTAGCCAATGCTATGAGAGAAAAGTGTTGAGCTTGGTCTCATCTCGTTTAAGATAGTCGCGATGGTCGGCATTTTCGACATTGACTTAGTAAGGAATTTCCATGAACCACCCGCATACGCGTTTAAAGCCAGCAATTGGTCCGATTAAAGATCTCGAAAATCACGTTGAAGGCTTTAAACAGGTCAGAGAAGCTCATCGACGCGAACTGATCGATGATTATCTTGAATTAATTTCTGACCTTATTCATGAATTTGGGGAAGTTCGTCAAGTTGATATGGCCGCGCGCTTGGGGGTTTCACAACCCACTGTTGCGAAGATGCTGAAACGGCTAGCGGCAGCCGGGCTTATTCAACAAATTCCTTATCGAGGGGTCTTCTTAACTCAGGAAGGGGAAAGCCTCGCTCAACAGAGTCGTGAGCGTCATGCTATTGTTGAAGAGTTTCTATTAAGTTTAGGTATTTCACCAGAAGTGGCCCATTGTGATGCCGAAGGAATTGAGCATCATGTTAGTGATGAAACGTTAGCAGTATTTAAAAAGTTAATAAATAAATAACCTTTGAGTAAACAAATTCAGCGTTAAAAAAACTCCCTTGAGTAACCTTATAGGGAGTAATGTTATTGATCTTTCCATTAATTAGCTTTTAGAGTGAATTTAATGTTTTTTTTAACATTATGGAAACTTTAATATCAACGTCTATTCTCTCTTGGCGATAGAGTTAATTAATCGAAGTTTTTACACAGTTAGAGAATGTTCACTCCATAAATTGAGAATGGAATCAGTCCCAGAATTATCTGAAACTGGTTTATATTGAATAACAGCCTTTGTTGCTTCAGCTTAAAACCTTAAATATTTCTATAGAAGAAAAAGTAATGATTTTGTAATGAAGGCGCTAGAATTCCTAGCGTGAAAAAAGAATAGTTTATATTGTTACGGTTTTTAAATTTTCTATTTATTTTTTAAAATAAATTCTGTACCCTTGTCTATATTAAAGTTTCAAGAATCCATAAAGGGAAAAATAATGAGCGACATTTTCAAAACACTGAACAATATCCGTACACTCCGCGCTCAGGCTCGCGAAGTAGATTTGGTCGACTTAGAAGAGATCTTAGAAAAATTAACTACAGTTGTGACCGAGCGTCGCGAAGAAATTGAAGCTGAAGAATCACTGAACCGTGAAAAAGCAGAAAAACTTTCTAAATACCGCGAGTTATTAGCAGCTGAAGGTATCGACCCAAGCGAATTATTAGGATCTACCGAAACAGGTAAGAAACGTGCTAAGCGCGCTCCGCGTCCTGCTAAATATACCTATACTGATGAAAATGGCGAGAAAAAATCTTGGACAGGCCAAGGTCGTACGCCAGCTGCCATCAAAAAAGCATTAGATGAAGGTAAATCATTAGATAGCTTTTTAATCTAAGACTAATGACCTCCTAAAAAGCCAGCACTTTTGCTGGTTTTTTTATTGCTGCATTTTCCGCAATGCGCGAGGAATTTTCTTAAATGAGTTATAATCCCTCTATTGTCATGACTTTGTTGTAATAATTTCTTTCAGATTTACTCAATTCATACCTCATCTCATTAATAAAAAGGCTTAATCGTGTTAGTAACCAATAACGTAACGATGCAATTTGGTAGTAAACCACTCTTTGAAAATATTTCTGTAAAATTCGGCGGTGGTAATCGCTACGGGTTAATCGGCGCCAATGGTAGCGGTAAATCTACCTTCATGAAAATTTTGGGACGTGATTTACAACCGACCGCGGGCAACGTTGCGTTAGACACCGATGAGCGTATAGGTAAACTACGTCAGGACCAATTTGCGTTCGAGGCATTCAGCGTACTCGATACTGTTATTATGGGGCATGATGAACTGTGGAAGATCAAGCAAGAGCGCGATCGTATCTACGCATTGCCAGAAATGAGCGAAGAAGAAGGCTATAAGGTCGCTGATCTTGAAGTTTTATACGGAGAGATGGACGGTTATAGTGCTGAGGCTCGCGCAGGTGAGCTACTGCTAGGTGTTGGCATTGGCGTTGAGCTACATTATGGGCCGATGAGCGAAGTCGCGCCTGGTTGGAAGCTACGTGTACTCCTTGCCCAGGCTCTTTTCTCTAATCCAGATATTCTGTTGCTGGATGAACCGACGAACAACCTTGATATTGATACCATTCGTTGGCTCGAGCAAACACTTAACGACCGCGACAGTACAATGGTTATTATTTCGCACGACCGGCACTTCCTGAATATGGTCTGTACCCACATGACCGACCTCGATTATGGGGAAATTCGCGTTTACCCAGGCAACTATGATGAGTATATGACGGCAGCAACCCAATCACGTGAGCGTCTACTCTCTGATAATGCCAAGAAGAAGGCGCAAATTGCCGAATTACAATCGTTCGTCAGTCGCTTTAGTGCTAATGCTTCTAAATCTCGTCAGGCTACGTCCCGAGCTAAACAGATTGATAAAATTAAATTGGACGAAGTTAAAGCATCGAGCCGTCAAAATCCTTTTATGCGTTTTGATCAAGATAAGAAACTGTTCCGTAATGCCCTAGAGGTCGAAGCGATAACTAAAGGCTTCGATAACGGTCCACTCTTCTCTAAATTGAGTCTATTACTTGAGGTTGGAGAGAAACTCGCCATTATCGGACCTAATGGTATTGGTAAGACGACGCTATTAAAAACTCTAGTCGGGGAAACCACGCCGGAAAGCGGTACCGTTAAATGGTCGGAAAACGCGGCGATTGGTTATTATGCTCAAGACCACGAATATGAATTTACTAATGACCTAACCGTTTTTGACTGGATGAGTCAATGGAAACAAGCTGGTGATGACGAGCAGGCGGTGCGTAGTATACTGGGTCGGTTGCTATTCAGCCAAGATGATATTAAGAAACCGGCTAAAGTCTTATCGGGTGGTGAGAAGGGAAGAATGCTATTCGGTAAATTAATGATGCAGAAACCGAATATCTTGATTATGGATGAACCGACTAACCACTTAGATATGGAATCTATCGAATCGCTGAATATGGCGCTAGAGATGTTTGAAGGCACATTAATTTTTGTCTCACACGACCGTGAGTTCGTTAGCTCTCTCGCTACACGTATCATTGAAATAAAACCAGGTAAAGTGAATGACTTTACCGGGAATTATGAAGATTACTTAAATTCGCAAGGGATTAACTAATCGAAACCGTGCCTGGTCTCGTTCGAGGCTAGGCACACAGTTTACAATACGGATTCCGTTTAAGTGTCAATGTTGTTACGCTGAAGTTCATCGCATCGTACAACAGATATTTTCCTCGTGTACGCGTACCATAGTCGCTTAAGTAACGGATAGCCTCCATGGCTTGTAGACTTCCGATAACGCCCGTTAAAGGCGACATCACGCCATTTTCGACGCAGCTCCCTTTCTCCTCACCAAATAAATAACTCAGGCATTCGTAACAAGGTTCCTCGTGCTGCCAACTAAAGCACATTACATAACCTTCCATACGGATCGCAGCCCCCGATATCAATGGAACCGAGGTTGCAAAGCAGCAACGATTAAGATGTTGCCGGCTCGATAACTGGTCGGTGCAATCAATGATAAGGTCGTGTTCTGCACAACGGTCTCGCCAAAAGGCAGACTCCTCGAGGGCATGGGAATGAGTGGTAATAGTGCAATCTGGGTTGCGTAGACTGAGCTGTTGCTTAGCGATATCGACTTTTGCCTGACCACAGTCAGTGTCGCTGTACAGTATCTGCCTAGGTAGATTAGAAAGACTGATGATATCTGGATCGACCAAGGTTAATGCGCCAACACCGCTTGCTGCCAAATACGTCGCGACCGCGCAGCCTAATCCGCCCATACCGACGATCATCACATTGGCATCGGCTAAACACTGCTGTTTATCGATATCGAAACCCTTTAGAACAATTTGTCTATCATAGCGAAGTAAGTCGTTATCGGATAAAGACATCATGCACCTTCTAGGAAATCAGGAAAGGGTTGAACGATGACTGATTCGCCGGGCAGGATAGTCCCTCGATCCCGTTCTATACAGATAAAACAGTTAGCATGACTAAATGTGCTGAACATATGGGAACCCTGTTTCGCATCCGCAGTAACCTGGCAGTGTCCTTGCTCAAAAGAATAGTTACCACGTTGAAATTCGCTACGTCCAGGCTGACGGCGGATCGCCGTCTGCAAGGTTGCCGTTATCGGCGAGAAAGGGGGGGCAGTAATACCTTGTAAGCGAAGAATCAGCGGATAAACGAGCTGACAAAAGGTCACGACGGCTGAAACAGGGTTACCCGGTAGCCCACAAAATAGGCTATCGTTTAATCGACCGAATGCAAAGGGTTTTCCTGGTTTCATAGCTAATTTCCAGAAAGTAATATCCCCACACTCAGCAAGGATATCGCGAGTATAATCAGCCGCGCCGACCGACACGCCACCAGTTGTGATCACTAAGTCGGCCACTTGATTTGCGCGCTCGAAAGCCGATCTCAACGAGTCCTTGTTATCCGGGATGATACCAAGATCGATGACCACACAGTGCAGCCGTTGTAACATCAGTGTAATGGCGAAGCGGTTGGTATCGTAAATTTGACCGGGCGCAAGAGGGGTGCCAGCGCTGACTAGCTCGTCGCCGGTAGATAAAACGGCGATGCGAAGTGGACGTTTCACGTTAAGCTGACTAATCCCTAAAGAGGCTAATAGCGGCAGGTCTTTGACGGTCATCCGCGTTCCCGCTTCGAATACCGTCTGACCACAGAGCACGTCTTCACCTATCCGTCGAATATTCTGACCGAGAGAAACCTTCGCCGTCAGTCTGATCCCTTGCTCATTGACGACTGTCTGCTCCTGCATGATGACGGTATCGCACTCTGCAGGGACCGGGGCGCCAGTCATAATTTGAACTACCTGACCTTTTGGTACTGAACCCGTAAAAGACTTACCCGCTAAGGCTTGTCCAGCCACAGGTAAAATGAGGTCGGAATTTGCGTCGGCGAAACGTAAGGCATAGCCATCCATCGCGGAGTTATCAAAACCCGGTACATTAATCGGGGATAAAATCGGCTCAGCCGTTACTCGTCCAAGCGCATCATTGATACTGATGGTTTCTGAGCCTGCTAAGGCGGTTAGCCCACTCATTATTAACTCTTGAGCGGCCTCAACGGAAAGCAAGTTAGTGGTGAAAGGTTCCATCTCAACTCCATACAGTATGAGAAAAAAATAAAGAATAACATGTTACTCAGCCGTTTGTGGGCGGCGGTAATCAATGACCAAAGTAGATCCAGCCAATAGCTGTCGTGATATAAGCTGCAGTACACCACGGGGAATAAGAGAACATAGAGAAATAACCGCTCAAGAATGAAAAAAAAATTGTAAATATTTTAATGCGAGTATGGCTACCTCGCCTCTAGCAGGATATCCTCGTTTTCAACGAGTTAAATTAGGATTGAGTAAAAATAATGCGCCGACCACCGATGTCAACTTCCCTACGCCCAGCATTACTCGCGGTAATGCTTATTATTCCTAGCGTTACTTTTGCAGATTCTCAACCTAATGCACCTCAGGTTGATGCTAAAGCCTGGATCTTAATGGATTATGATAGTGGTAAAGTATTGACCGAGTCTCATGCCGACGATCGATTAGACCCTGCAAGCTTAACCAAAATGATGACCAGTTACGTTGTAGGACAAGCTTTAAAGAGCGGTAAAATTAAGTCATCCGATAACGTAACGATCGGTCAAGATGCTTGGGCAACCGGTAATCCGAAGCTCCGGGGCTCATCGGTGATGTTCCTAAAACCGGGGTCACAGGTCACCGTTGATGAGTTGAACCGGGGAATAGTGATTCAGTCCGGTAATGATGCGTGTATTGCATTAGCCGACTATGTCGCAGGGAGCCAAGATACGTTTATTGGCCTAATGAATAACTATGGTCAGAAGCTAGGTCTAACTAATACGCATTTCACCACTGTTCATGGGCTAGACGAACCGGGGCAATATAGTACGGCTCGCGACATGGCGTTGATTGGTCAGGCTTTAATTCGTGATGTTCCCGATGAATACAGCCTGAATAAAGTGAAAGAGTTTAGCTTTAATAATATCCGTCAGCCTAACCGTAATCGTCTGTTATGGAGTTCTTCGCTGAACGTTGATGGTATTAAAACCGGTTACACGTCGGGAGCGGGAAATAATTTAGTCGCGTCTGCTACCACCGGAAATATGCGCCTCATCTCTGTCGTGCTGGGTGCGAGTACTGATGGCGTGCGTTTTCGTGAAAGTGAGAAATTATTGAACTGGGGCTTCCAAAATTTTGAAACCCTATCACCCATCAAAGCAGGTAAACCCTTTGTACAGACCAAAGTCTGGTTTGGGGACGTTAAGCAGGCTTCATTGGGTGTGATGAATAATGCCTCAGTGACGGTACCTAAAGGGCAAGTTAATGCTCTCAAGGCAGACTACACGTTAGTGCAAAACCAACTCTCAGCGCCGCTTACTAAAGGTCAAGTTGTTGGCCAGGTCAACTTCCAGATTAATGGTAAGGTTATCGATCAAAAGCCGCTGGTCGTATTGGAAGACGTAAAAGAGGGTGGAATGTTTAGCCGTCTAGTTGATTATATCTGGCTACATATTTCTACATTATTTGCTAAATGGTTCTAGTCAGTTAGTTCATTGCATAAAAAAGCCCGTTCGTATCATGAACGGGCTTTTTTATTTGTCCGATATGCTTAGTGCTGTGTCCATCCCCAGCGAATCGGTAAAGCAAACAGCTGTCGATAGATTTTATGTGCCAATGACAATAAGGCGCTTCCATAAAACTTCCATCCCATCTCGGCAGTAAGACAACCGATCATCCCCACTAATAATCCGCCCAACATATCCATCGGCCAATGCACGCCTAAATAGATACGAGACCAGGCAATCGCGGCACCCACTACTAGCAGTGCGAGTCCCGACCATACTCGGTGCCAAAATAAGAACGCTAAGCTGAAGGTAAAAATGAAGGTACCGTGGTCACTCGGGTAAGAGGTGTCCGGTGCATGATTTAACCAGTGGTAACCTAAACCTATTGCGAAAGGACGTGGATGCGGGAAGAGTACGCCGATAATATATGAGAAGACGATCGCATAGAGAAGGGCTGTTGCGGTTTTAAGCACGAGCTCACGACGCGAATCGATCAGTTTTCTAGGCGACCATAACCATAAGGCGACGACGAGCAAAGGAATGATACCGATAACATCTTTGGCTAAAAAAATGGCGAAATTAATTAGCCAGTGTGGAGAGTCCGGCGTAGCATTTAGCCACAGGAAAAGCCGGGTATTGAGTTGCTCCATTAGGGAAGGTCTCCTTGTGGGTCGGTAGCATTAAATGTTAATCAGATATATTAATATAATTGATATAACACAGCTAGGGCGAAAAGTCTTAACTCCTTGCCCTTTACACTGTTTAACCCGGCCACAACATGACCACTAGGGTCCCTGCGAGTGTTAAAATCACGTTAGCGATAGCGTAAGTTCCGGCATAACCCAACGCAGGAATACTGCTGCGTGCAGTATCGCTGATGATTTCGAGTGCCGGAGCGCAGGTTCTCGCCCCCATTAATGCACCAAACAGCATCGCACGGTTCATGCGTAACACATAAGCACCGAAGCAATAACAGATCAGCACGGGTAGGAGGCTCACCACCACCCCGCACAACAGCATCGACAGGCCATTCTCGCCCAAACCGTGGTGCAACCCACTGCCAGCACTCAATCCGACACCCGCCATAAACACCAGCAATCCAAACTCTTTCACCATCGTCAGCGCCCCTTGCGGGATATAGCCAAAAGTGGGGTGGTTAGCCCGTAAGAAGCCGAGCATGATACCGGCGAAGAGTAAGCCCGCGGCATTGCCAATCCCAAAGCCAAAATTACTGAATTGGAAAGTCACCATCCCAATCATTAATCCAATGATAAAGAAGGAACAGAACGCGAGTAAATCGGTCATTTGGCTATGGATTGCAACAAATCCAATCCTATCCGCAATACTCTTAACCCGTCTGGTTTCGCCACTGATCTGTAAAATATCGCCCTTATTAAGCAAAATATCGTCGTCAATAGGCATTTCGATTTGGTTGCGGATAACGCGGTTAAGGAAGCAGCCATGATCAGTGAGACGTAATTTTCCTAAGCGTTTATTGACCGCATTATGGTTTTTCACCACGATTTCTTCTGTCACGATACGCATATCTAACAGTTCACGATCGAAGACTTCTTTACCATGACGAAAACTTGGATCGAGCCGAGCATGCGCATCCGGATAGCCGACCAGTGAAATATCATCGCCTTCTTGTAAGACCGCATCCCCATCCGGGCTAGCTAGAATACCATTACGACGAATACGCTCTATATAACACCCGGTATGGCGATAGATACCGAGTTCGCGAAGGTTTTTTCCGCCACTCCATTCGACCAGCTCTTTCCCAACGCGATAGGCGCGGATCACAGGTAAAAACACTTTGCGTTGACTGTCTGCATCAAGGCCGCGTTCACGCGCGATTTGTTGTGCGCTGGTGGGAAGATCTTGATGTTGTAAGCGAGGAAGGTAACGTGCAGCGAAAATTAAGCTCACTAATCCCACAAGGTAAGTTAATGCATAGCCGAGGCTGAGATTATCTTGAAGTAGCGCTAATTGTTGGGGATCGGAGATGACTTGTCGCAAGGTGTCTCCTGCTCCCACTAGCACTGGGGTGGAGGTTAACGACCCGGCTAAAATTCCGGCTGATAGGCCGATATCCCAGTGAAAAAGCTTACCTAACCCGAGCACGATGAGAAGCGCGCTTCCGACCATGACCAAGGCTAACATTAGGTAGTTTTTACCGTCGCGGAAAAAGATCGAGAAAAAGTTGGGGCCAGCTTCAATCCCGACGCAGAAAATGAACAACATAAAGCCTAAGCTTAGTGCGTTGGTGTTGATAGAGTAATGTTGCTCACCGAGCAAAAGCGAGACGACGAGCACACCAATAGAGCTTCCAAGCTGGATGCTCCCAAGGCGAATTTTGCCCAAACAAATCCCAAGAGAAAGTACGACAAAAAGCAAGAGGACATCATTAGCGCTGAGCAGGCTTGCGACATTTATATTCACGGGTCAATTTTCGTTTAGTGAGCGAAGAGGCATTTCCGGCAGCGTCGTGGACAACGACACTGGCGGTTCTAAAAAAACCGCTACATTCTAATCGTTCACCTGCCCAACTGCTATGGCTGATTCACGAAAAAATTGAATTTACTCAGAGAGATGACGGGTACTGATTTTCAGTACCCGAACGGATTATTGATATAATCCGAGATGTTGTTTGGCGTAAGCCTCGAACTCAGTGAAGCCCCCGACATGCGATTCATCGATAAAAATCTGCGGCACGGTTTCCACTGTTTTACCCGCGCTCTTCGATAAGTCGTCTTTACTAATCCCTTCGGCATGAATATCGATATAACGATAGCTAAAATCATCGCGCTCGTCACTCAGCTTATCCGCTAACTCCTTTGCACGAACACAATATGGGCAGGCGGGACGACCAAAAATAACTACGAACATAATAACTCCTTGAGAGAGAACGAGGGGTAATCATGCCTTGCCTGACCGCAGAAGGAAAGTTATCGATAGGGACAGTTATCGATTTCGCACGATCCGTGAGTCATTAATGCGGTAACCCTCTTTATATGGCGCTACACTTTACCCTTATCGACTCATAACAGATTGGAACTCAGCATGACCTCTACGATTGACCTTTTACGTCAGCATCGCTCAATACGCCAATTTACCGATCAACCGATCAGCGACGAGCAGCTTGAGCAAATTTTATTAGCCGCACAGTCGGCTTCTACCTCAAGCCTATTACAGTGTGCCTCCGTGGTAAGGATAACCGATAAAGAGAAGCGCCAGCACCTCGCCGAGCTTGCGGGCGGCCAGCCTTGGGTTGCCGAGGCGGCAGAGTTTTGGGTACTGTGCGCTGACTTTAACCGCCATCAACAAATTAGCGAGCAAGCGGAGTTAGGTTTTGCGGAACAGCTAATTTTAGGGTGTGTTGACACGGCGCTGCTGGCACAAAATGCCATGGTAGCGGCTGAATCACTCGGCCTTGGTGGAGTATTTATCGGGGGGTTACGTAATCAACCGCAGGCAGTGAGTGAACTACTTGGATTACCTAAATTTGTATTACCGCTGTTTGGTCTCTGTTTAGGTTGGCCTGCCGATAAACCTGAGCTCAAGCCACGCATGCCATTATCGATGCTCGTTCATGAGAATAAATATCAGCCGATCGTCCCCGAAACGCTTGCGGACTATGATAGGCATTTGTTGAACTATTATGAGCAGCGGAGCAGTGGTAATCGCCACGAAACGTGGAGTCAGATGATTGAGAGGATGATCACTAAAGAGAGCCGTCCCCATATGCTCGACTTTTTACACCAGCAGGGCTGGATAACGCGTTAACCACGCTCGCGGCAGGACAGTGATAGGCTTTGCGCTTGCTTCAATGCTATACTGCCGCGCCTTTATCCTCTATCGTTCACAGGTAACTTATGTTTTGCCCTCGTTATGACGCGGGTCAGTGTCGCTCTTGCCAATGGCTTCCCAAGGATTACGCAACGCAACTCGCTGACAAGCAATCAAAAGTCGAACAACTTCTGAGCAATATTCCCGTAACCGAGTGGCGTCCTGCCGTGTCTTCTTCGCAAGTACGGTTTCGCAATAAAGCTAAAATGGTGGTCAGCGGCTCTGTCGAGCGCCCCTTATTAGGTATTGTCGATCCGCAAGGCGAGGGCGTGGATTTAATTGATTGCCCCCTTTATCCCGAGTCATTTGCACCCGTTTTCCGCCAGCTGCTTCCCTTTATTGCGAAGGCCGGTTTGACTCCCTATCATATTGGACGTCGCAAGGGCGAACTTAAGTACCTGTTACTCACCGAAAGTACGCAGGGTGGCATGATGCTGCGCTTCGTCTTACGATCAGAGAAAAAACTGACGCAATTAAAAAATGCACTGCCGGAACTGCGACAGCAGTTACCGCAATTGACCGTTATCTCTGTGAATATTCAGCCGGTTCATATGGCGATTATGGAAGGCGAAAAAGAGATCATAGTCAGTGAAGATACGGCCTTGGCGGAGAAGTTCAACGATATTCCGTTATGGATCCGACCGCAGAGCTTTTTCCAGACAAACCCCGAGGTCGCCGCCAAGCTTTACCTCACCGCGCGCGAATGGACACAACCGCTGAAAGTAGAGCGGTTATGGGATCTGTTTTGTGGGGTAGGCGGCTTTGGACTCCATTGCGCCAGAGCCGAAACGCAACTTACGGGAATTGAAATCTCCCCAGAAGCGATAGCCTGTGCGAAGGACTCTGCCGAGAAGCTTGGGCTGAAAAATACGCAATTTCAGGCACTGGATGCGACGCGCTATGCGCTGGATAAAACAACGCCTCCAGATCTCCTGTTAGTGAATCCGCCTCGGCGTGGTATCGGCCAGGCCTTATGTGACTTTATTGTCAGCGTACGCCCAGCGGCGATTCTCTATTCAAGCTGCAATCCCGAAACCCTAGCAAAAGATATTGCCTCGCTCACCGGCTACCGACTTGAGCGCGTACAACTCTTCGACCTATTTCCTCATACCGCGCACAGCGAAGTGCTTTCATTGTTGATGAGAGAAGCGTAAGTTGCCGAGAGGCAACTTACTGATTAGGCACGACGCTCAAAGCGTAATGCGTACGCCTCTATGCCCCGCATCAATAGCGTTAACAGGCCGTTGATGCACAGATAGATAATCCCCGCCGCGACGAAGACATTCACATCGTAGGTACCGCCGTAGAGTTGCTGGCTTAGCCCCATCACATCCATCAGGGTAATGGTATAGGCCAAAGAGGTACTCTTAAATACCAAGACGATTTCGTTCGAGTAAGAGGAGAGGGCGCGCTTAAAGGCATAAGGTAGCAATACGCGTAATGTCTCCCCTCGCGTCATTCCTAATGCATAACATGATTGCCACTGCCCGGCAGGGATCGCTTTCACCGCGCCATACAGGAGTTGAGTCGTATAGGCCGCGCTATTTAATGACAACGCCACTATGGCACAAAACGCGGGTTGCGAGAGTATCGACCAAAGCGTAGGGTACTGCTGCAATATTGGAAACTGACCTGGGCCATAGTAGATCAGAAAGATCTGCACGAGCAGCGGTGTACCGGTAAACAGCGTCAGGTAACAATGGATAACACCGTTAATCCATCGATGACGTAGCGCCAGCAGGATAGTCAGCGCTACTGCAATAGCTAATGCGATGAGCGCGGAGCTAATCGTTAAGCCTAGGCTGACGGGTAAGCCGGCACTTAACTTAAGTAAATAGTCACTCATCAGTGCTGCTCCAACTCAAAACGGGTAACACGGCGCTCAGCGAAACGCAGGACGGCTTGGCTCAAAAGAGTGATCAGCAAATAGAGTGCGGCGGCGACGAGATACCATGTAAAAGGCTGCTCGGTACGCGTGGCAATCCCTTTCGTTTGCAGCATCAGGTCATTCACACTAATCAGGGAGACGAGGGCGGTATCTTTCAGTAATACCAGCCACTGGTTACCGAGGCCGGGTAGGGCATGGCGCCACATCTGCGGTAAGACGATGGTAAAAAACACCGTCCATTTACTCATCCCTAAGGCAAACGCAGATTCGCGCTGGCCCTGAGGCACCGCGCGCAATGCACCGCGTAGCGTTTGCGACGCATACGCTGAATACAACAATGCTAACGCGATGACCCCACATAAGAATGGACTGACATCGAAATTATCAATAGCGACTTGCAGATGAAGGGTGGTAAAACCTAGTGGCAGGTTAATCCCCTCTGACAGAGTGAGCAACAGTTGTGATGAGCCGTAATAAACGCCCAATACGACTAATATTTCTGGCAGGCCGCGGATCAGCATGACGACGAGGCTACCTAGCCACGCGATCGGCTTGACGCTAACCGATTCCCAACTGGCGAAAATCATCGCCAGCGTCAAACCGACAATAAGGGCACACAGCGCAAGGCCGACGGTCAAGCCGCCGGCACTGAGTAGATAAGGTAATTCACTCATCTGCGATTATTTCTGGAACCACTTGGCATAGATTTTCTGATAGTCGCCATCAGCCTTCACCTTCGCTAAGCCTTGATCGAACTGCTGCTGCAAGGCACTGTTGCCCTGACGCACCGCAATCGCAACCCCAGTACTGAAGTAATCTTTATCCGTGACTTTATCGCCAACCGGAGCGAGTGAGGGATTATTCTTTAAAGATTCATTAATCACGGCCGTATCACCAAACACGGCATCGACCCGGCCATTTTTAAGGTCGAGGATTGCGTTTTGGTAGCTATCGTAAGGCACTGCGGTAATTTCACTGTGCTTATCGGCAAGATATTTCTGATGGGTAGTCCCATTCTGTACGCCGACTTTCTTACCTTTCAACGCCGCTAAACTTGCCACTTTACCTTTCTCAGCAACAAACAATGCAGAGTTCAAGTAATAAGGGGTACTAAATAAAACCTGCTTTTGACGTTCAGGGGTAATGTCCATGCCTGCCATCGCCGCATCGATACGACGGAACTTCAGGCTAGGAATTAGGCTGTCAAAAGATTGATTGGTAAAGCTACAACTGGCATTGATTTGTTTACAGACAGCCATCGCTAAGTCGACATCAAAACCTTGAATTTTGTTGTCACTCCCTACGAATTCAAAAGGAGGGTAGGACGCTTCAGTCCCGAAACGGATCGTCTGAGCGGCGAGCGCCGACGCTGACAGGCTAGTGAGTAACGCTGCGATAAGAATCTTTTTCATGATAACCCTGTCCTTAATGTGAGAGATAATTGGCAAATTCTTGCGTTTGCGGATGAGTAAATCGTTCGGCACTGCCTTGTTCGACAATACGACCATTTTCCATATAAACAACCTGTGACGCCGTCTTTTTCGCGACTTCGACTTCATGTGTCACGATGACTTGTGTAATCTGCGTCTCTGATAATTCATTAATAATTGCCACCACTTGTCCGGTGATCTCAGGATCTAAGGCGGCGGTAGGTTCATCAAAAAGTAGCACCTGTGGTTCCATCATCAATGCACGGGCAATCGCCACACGTTGCTGTTGGCCTCCCGATAGATGAAGAGGATAACGATGCGCGTAGTCGGTTAGACGAAGGCGCTCTAAATATTTATTGGCGCGCGCTTGCGCTTCACTCCGGCTTAGGCCGAGCACCTTGCAGGGTGCCTGAATAAGATTTTGTTCGACGCTTAAGTGTGGCCACAGGTTATACTGTTGAAAAACCATCCCGACGTTTTGGCGTAAATGACGAATGACACTCGTAGACGGGCGCTGAGTAAAGTCGAAACGTTGATCTGCGATGGCGAGCTGGCCAGAACGTGGAACTTCTAATAAGTTTAATACACGCAGTAAAGAGCTTTTTCCAGCGCCACTCGGGCCGAGCAGGACTAACGTCTCGCCTTCGGCACAATCTAAGGTGATATCGTACAGCGCTTGTTGACTGCCGTAGAAACAATTTACGCCTTTTAAATGAATGCTCATGCGCTAAATCTGACTTATATAAGAGTGTATTTGGCCCAGATAGTAATTCACTATGCATAAATATGCAAATGGGGTGCTGGCTTTTTCTCTCGGTTTGCTTGGTCAATAGTTAATGGACGGGGGGAGTAAAAACCAACCCCTAAGAGGTGAAATGAAAAAGGAATGTCTACTGTTCATGGCGTTAGTGTCGGGGTGTAGCTCCCAGGTTCAGCGGCCTGCTACGCCACAGCTGGCATTGAATACGCAGCACGTCGCCCTCGGGCATCAACCCCGTATTAATTCGATTGTGATCCACTATACGGTGGCTGATGAACGGCGTTCTTTAGAATTGCTTACTGGACAAAAAGTGAGTAGCCATTACCTGATCGCACAGTACCCAGCATGGCATCGAACGTTACCGGAAGTGTACCAGTTGGTACCCGAGGATCAGGCAGCATGGCACGCGGGGATCAGTGCTTGGCGAGGCACCTATAACTTGAATAAAACCTCTATTGGCATAGAGCTGGTTAATCGTGGCTATACATCCTCCGCGACGCAAGAGACTTGCCAAGTCTATCCACCCTCGCAAATTCAGGCCTTGATTCAACTCGTCAGTGGCATCGCGCGTCGTTATTCCATTGAGCCGGAAAATATCATTGGCCATAGCGATATCGCACCATTACGTAAACAGGATCCTGGTCCTTGCTTTCCCTGGCAGCAACTTGCCTCGCGCGGCTTGGGCGCATGGCCAAATCCCGCTCTAGTTAAGACACTATTGGCGGGGCGAGCCACGGCGACACCGGTCTCCAACGAAGTTGTTATACCGTTACTGCGGCGCTATGGCTACGTTATCGATGAGTGGGATAACCCCGAGCAACAGCAGCAGGTAATCAAGGCTTTTCAAATGCACTTCCAACCGGAGAATATTAGCGGCAAGGCAGATCAATTAACCCTCGCGCGCCTACAAGCGCTGTTGCTGCAATATCCAGAGGCGAAGGAGTGATTGCTCGACACTAGATAGTGAAGACTTTCGCTCCATAGAAGTATCGCGTTGCAGCCTAGGGTTTATTGTGGGGGAAGTGATAGGGACGACTAGGGTAAGTAGGCCTGGTACTCAGGCCTACTCTACCAAGCTATCCTAGGGTTAACGGAATAGATTCGTTTTAGCGAGATCGATGATTTCGCTTCCTTGACCGTTAATGATGGCTTTTAGCATATACAGACTAAAACCCTTAGCCTGCTCGAGTTTGATCTGGGGTGGCATCGCCAATTCATCTTTCGCCGTGGTGACGTCAATGAGCGCCGGGCCAGGATGAGCGAAAGCTTGTTGCAGCACATCCGTTAACTCAGACGATTTTTGTACACTAAACGCTTCAATGTTACAGGCTCGGGCGATGGCGGCAAAATCGGGGTTATCGAGTTCGGTGCCATTCGTCAAGTAACCGCCTGCTTTCATCTCCATCGCGACAAAACCCAGTACGCTGTTATTGAAAATCACCAGTTTTACAGGTAGCTGATGCTGGGCAATACTCAACAAATCCCCCATTAGCATTGCGAAGCCGCCATCGCCGCAGAGGGCAACGACCTGACGCGTGGTCTCGACAGATTGCGCCCCCATTGCTTGCGGCATCGCGTTAGCCATTGATCCATGGTTAAACGAACCGAGTAAACGACGCTGGCCATTCATAGTTAAGTAGCGTGCCGCCCAGACGGTCGGCGTCCCGACATCACAGGTAAACACCGCATCTTCAGACGCTAACTGATCTATCTGCTGTGCGAGGTATTGAGGGTGAATCGGGCGGTCATCGTTTGCTACCGCTAAGTCGTCGAGTTGTTGACGGCTCTTATGGTAGTGCTCGACAGATTTTTCGAGGTGCGTCGAGGAATGGTCGGCATCAAGCAGGGGTAACAAGGCTTCAACGGTCGTTTTCACATCGCCGATGAGCGGGTGGTCTACATGGCAATGCGAACCGATGCTTGCAGGGTTTATATCGATTTGAATAATGGTCGCCGATTCTGGGTAAAAAGCGCGGTAGGGGAATTGGGTACCGAGAAGGACTAGGGTATCGGCATTAAGCATCGCATGGTAACCCGAGGAAAAACCGATCAGCCCCGTCATCCCGACGTCGTAGGGGTTATCATACTCTAGATGCTCTTTACCCCGGAGGGCATGGACGATGGGTGCTTGTAACGTTTTGGCAAGGGCGACAACCTCTTGATGCGCACCCGCACAGCCACTGCCACACATTAGCGTGATATTCTTAGCACCGTTTAGTAGACTGGCGAGGCGTTCAAGCTCTCCATGAGTAGGCTTCACGATAGGGAGAGCAGGGGGATACCAAGCAATATCTTTAGGAATACTGATGCTTTGTAGCGCAACATCGCCTGGAAGTACGATAACGGCGACGCCTCGCTTCACGATAGCGGTACGTAGCGCTATCGCGAGTACCTGTGGAAATTGCTCCGGGTTACTAACCAGTTCACAATAGTGGCTACACTCTTTAAATAGCTCTTGCGGGTGCGTCTCTTGGAAATAGTTACTGCCGATCTCACTGGAAGGAATATGCGCGGCGATGGCCAGTACCGGTTGGTGATTACGATGACAGTCAAAAAGTCCGTTAATGAGGTGGAGGTTACCCGGTCCACAAGACCCCGCGCAAACGGCTAATTCACCTGTCACTTGTGCTTCCGCGCCCGCCGCAAAGGCGGCAGCCTCTTCATGGCGCGTCGACATCCATGAAATAGCCGATTGTTTATTTAGGCTATCGCTAATACCGTTGAGGGAATCACCGGTCACTCCCCAGATCCGCTTAACGCCAACTTCAGTCAGGGTTTCCACTAATAGTGCTGCAACTGTCTTTTCCATTAACCACTCCATTCGGATTTCGATTTATCCCTCAATTGTAGTCGAACATTTGTCCCTGTTTTATGACCGGGTATAAACCCTGAATGCGGTGTCGTGAAGAAAAGTGGGGGGAATGCTTGATATAAGGTTTTTTTTAGTTGTATTGTGCCAAAGCAGCTAGACTGAAATAAGTACGGTTCTGCCAAAAACCATCGTTCGTGATAAACTAGCAGAAACATACGCTTTCTTTTCAGTATTGCTGGGTAATTATGGCTAACACGCATCATGGCATCGACTTCGAACAACTCTTGGACTCACACCTTGACGAAGCGTTACAACCGCCATCTATGTATAAAGTTGTTTTATTGAATGACGATTACACGCCGATGGAATTTGTCATTGAAGTTTTACAAAAATTTTTTGCTCTGGATATAGAGCGTGCAACGCAACTGATGCTCTCGGTACATTACGAAGGAAGGGCGATTTGTGGGGAGTTCACTGCAGAGGTCGCTGAAACCAAAGTAATGCAAGTAAATCGTTATGCGAAGGAAAATGAGCATCCGTTGCTATGTATGCTAGAAAAAAGCTAAACAGCCCATATATCTAGGCTGAGACCTAAGCGTTAATCGATCGGAGGTGCCTAATGCTCAATCAGGAACTGGAACTCAGTTTAAATATGGCTTTCGCCAGAGCGCGTGAGCACCATCACGAATTTATGACGGTTGAACATCTGCTTCTTGCGCTGATCAGCAATCCTGCTGCTCGTGAAGCCCTAGAAGCCTGTACCGTCGACCTCGCGGCGCTTCGTCTCGAGTTAGAATCGTTCATCCAAAAAACGACGCCTGTACTTCCCGAGGCAGATGACGAACGCGAAACCCAACCCACACTCAGTTTCCAACGCGTCTTACAACGAGCGGTCTTTCATGTCCAGTCGTCAGGGCGCAGTGAGGTGACCGGTGCGAACGTCCTCGTGGCTATCTTTAGCGAGCAAGAGTCGCAAGCTGCTTACTTGCTAAGGAAATATGAGGTAAGTCGGCTTGATATCGTTAATTACCTCTCGCACGGCACGCGTAAAGATGAGAGCGCTGAAGACAAATCATCGGACAGCGCCTCTTCCGAAGAAGCCAGTAACGTGCCGAGTGAAGAGCGGATCGATAGCTTCACGACTAACCTTAACCAACTCGCCAGAGTAGGGGGCATCGATCCGTTAATTGGGCGGGAGCATGAACTGGAACGGACAGTACAAGTCTTCTGTCGCCGCCGCAAAAACAACCCATTACTGGTCGGCGAATCAGGGGTGGGAAAAACGGCGATTGCAGAAGGCTTGGCCTGGCGTATCGAGCAAGGCAACGTCCCTGATGTGATGAAAGACTGCGTAATTTATTCGCTCGATATCGGATCTCTCCTAGCGGGAACCAAGTATCGGGGGGATTTCGAAAAGCGGTTCAAGGCACTGCTTAAGCAGCTTGAACAAGACAAAAACAGTATTCTCTTTATCGATGAGATCCACACCATTATTGGTGCGGGGGCTGCATCCGGTGGGCAAGTCGACGCCGCTAACCTTATTAAGCCGCTACTTTCCAGCGGTAAGATCCGCGTTATGGGCTCTACGACTTACCAAGAGTACAGCTCTATCTTTGAAAAGGACCGCGCGCTTGCGCGTCGTTTCCAGAAGATCGATATTGTCGAACCTACTATGGACGAGACGGTGAAAATTATCACTGGCTTGAAGCCTAAGTATGAGAAACACCACGATGTACGCTATACCGCTAAGGCCATTCGTGCAGCGGTCGAGTTGGCGGTGAAATATATCAATGATCGTCATCTACCGGATAAAGCGATCGACGTTATCGACGAAGCGGGTGCGCGTGCGCGTTTACTACCAAATAGTAAGCGTAAGAAGACGATCAATATTCAAGATATTGAAACCGTTGTCGCACGCATCGCACGTATTCCGGAAAAGAGCGTGTCAGCAACCGACCGCGATACGTTGCGCAGTTTAGATGACCGCCTGAAAATGCTGGTCTTTGGCCAAGATAAGGCGATTAATGCGTTATCAGAAGCCATTAAAATGAGTCGCGCGGGCTTAAGCAACGAGCATAAACCCGTTGGGTCATTTTTATTCGCAGGACCGACAGGCGTCGGTAAAACCGAAGTCACAGCCCAATTGGCCAAGGCTCTTGGTATTGAGCTTTTACGCTTCGATATGTCCGAGTATATGGAGCGCCACACCGTCAGCCGCTTAATCGGTGCGCCTCCAGGCTATGTAGGGTACGAGCAAGGCGGCCTGCTTACCGATGCCGTTATTAAGCATCCCCATGCCGTTGTCCTGCTGGACGAGATCGAAAAAGCGCATCCGGATGTCTTTAACCTGCTGTTACAGGTAATGGATAACGGGACGTTGACGGATAACAATGGTCGTAAAGCCGATTTCCGTAATGTTATTTTAGTGATGACGACTAACGCGGGCGTTCGCGAGACGGAACGCAAAACCATCGGTCTTATTCAACAAGATAACAGCACCGATGCGCTGGAAGAGATCAAGAAAATCTTTACCCCCGAGTTTCGTAACCGCTTGGATAATACAATCTGGTTTGAGCACCTTTCGACTGAGGTTATTCATCAAGTCGTCGATAAATTCATCGTTGAATTACAGGCGCAGCTTGATCCGAAAGGCGTTTCGTTAGAAGTGAGTGATGCCGCTCGGGAATGGTTAGCGCTGAAAGGCTATGATAAAGCGATGGGCGCTCGGCCAATGGCGAGAGCCGTGCAGGATCACCTTAAGAAGCCGCTGGCGAACGAACTGCTGTTTGGCTCACTCGTCGAAGGCGGTTCGGTTTCAGTGGGGGTCGATCGTAAGAAAGATCAGCTGACTTACCATTTTGAAAGTGCCGCGAAGCAGAAAGCCGAAGGCACGGTACACTAGCCAATAAAAAAGGCCGGATTATGAAGTGACCCCGATAGTTGGACAACCTATTATCGGGGGTTTTTTATGGCAAAATATAGCCGTCAGTTAAAAATTTTCATCGCTAACCGTTATCTATCCGGTGAGTCTTCGTGCTTACTTTCAAAGGAGTATTCG